>Ga0194130_10002232_pt1 | contig 28485 bp, 26 predicted proteins | sample TA2KigsurfametaG_FD_160084 | JGI IMG/M metagenome (GOLD analysis project Ga0194130, IMG submission 160084) | Freshwater microbial communities from Lake Tanganyika, Tanzania - TA2015050 Kigoma 12 surface | ecosystem: Environmental > Aquatic > Freshwater > Lake | place: Tanzania: Lake Tanganyika...
CTCTTTTCCTGCCCAGCGACTCCTCCACCGAAGGACAACCCCATTTGACGAAGCAGGAAAAACTGCGTCAAAAGCGAATCGTTATGCGCGTCCCCCATCCCGTTCCAGCCTAATTTGGACAGGAGTGGTTGTACACAGAAAAATATCCAAAGGACTTGACACGCTTGGATTCGTAATCGGTAGGTCGCCGGTTCAATTCCGGCGGGTGGTTCCAGTTAAGTCCTTATCAAATCTATCAGTAACGGCGTTTTCGGCGGCGACCTTCAAGTCGCCGTTTTCGCGACTATGCCCAAAACTATGCCCACCCCAAACCTTGGACATTGCTTCGCGGATGCGCGCTTCGTCCGGGTGAATGTAGCGCTTGGTGGTGTTCATGTCGGTGTGCCCGGCAAGAACGTGTAGCGTGAAAGGGGCCATATGTTTCGCCCAACGGGTGAGGCAGGTGTGGCGCAGCGTGTAGAGGACGAAGGGCTCCACCTCGGCGATTTCGAGCGCGGCGTAGTGCTGCTTCTTCACAGTGGATGCCTCAATGTGACCGCTCGCCGTGCCGGACGGGAAAATGAAGTCGCCGCCGTTCGCGGACGCCTTGCGCATGTTGAGGACGGCTTGCATGCGCTGGCTGGCCGGGATCATGCGGCGCGATCCGCGGCCCTTCCCTTTGTGAATCACGATGAGGCCGTCGCGCAGGTTGTCCCACTTCAGGCGGAAGCACTCCTCCGGCGCGTAGCGCGCAATCGAAGAGGATCGTGACGACGTCTTGGAGCAGATAGGAATCCGGGCTTCTTGGCTGCTGGCCGCGTTGGACCGCGCGAATCCCGGTGAGCGCCTTCTGGTATCCCGCCTCGATCTTGTCGCCAACGGCTCGCGCGGCCGAGATGTTGGATGCGTTGAGAGTGCGGGTGCACAACTCGCGCGAAGTGGAACTGGCGGAGGCTGCCGGACAGCAGCGCCTGATCACGCAGATTCGATTGCGAAAATTGCTTGGCTTATGAGCTCGATTAGTACTCACGTTTTGGATACGGCACGAGGAATGCCCGCGGCGGGCGTGGCGGTGGTGCTGGAGGCCCAGGCGGGCGAAGGCTGGCGGGAGATTGGCCGGTCAATGACCGACGGTGATGGCCGCGTGCGCACATTCGCGGCGCCTGGCGAACTGCTGGCCGCCGGCTCTTATCGCTTGCGCTTCGATACTGCCGCATACCAGGCGGGCTTCTACCCGGAGGTGGTGATCACGTTTACGGTGGGCGAAGTGGCGCAGCACTATCATGTACCGCTCTTGCTGAGCCCGTTTGGCTATTCCACGTATCGAGGGAGTTGACGCGATATGAGCAGCAAACTGCAGGCCATCGATTACGGCAAGTCCCGTGTGCGCGTGGCCAAGATCAACCGCCAAGCCGGCGAGCACGGCTTTAGCGACCTCACGATCGACATCCGTCTGCAAGGTCAGTTTCATGATGCGTACCTGAAAGGTGACAACAGCTTGGTGGTGCCCACGGACACGATGAAGAACGTGGTGTACGCGCTGGCTGCCACCCGTTCGCTAGATCCGATTGAGGAGTTCGGTCAAGCGTTGGCCGCGCATTTCTGGCAAAGTCATGAGCATGTCACTGGCGCGACTCTCGACATCATTGAGCATGATTGGCGGCGGCTGGATCCTTATGCTTTCGAACTAGGTCAGTCCCGCCGGCTAGCTCGCGTGGAGTCGACGCGCAATGGCGTAGTATTCAGCGCGGGTATCGATAATCTGGTGGTGTTGAAGACGACCAAGTCGTCTTTCGTAGGCTTCCTAAAGGATGCCTACACGACTTTGCCCGAGAGCCTCGATCGCATTATGGCTACGTCGGTGAAGGCGGTTTGGCGCTATGGGAACACAGCGGTCGACTTCAACGCCTCCTTCGAGCGCTGTCGACAGAACATGGTGGAAGTGTTCGTGGCGCACGATAGCAAAGCTGTTCAGGAGACGCTGTTTGCCATGGGTGATGCGGTTTTGTCGAAACAGCCCGAGATCGAGGAGATCCGCCTCACCATGCCCAACAAGCACTATCTGCCGGTGAGATTAACCCCGTTCGGTCTTGAGAACCGCAATGAAGTGTTTCTGCCGACCGATGAGCCCCACGGGTCGATTGAGGCGCTTTTGACGCGTTGAAGAAACTGGTGGGGTGACCAGGACTCGAACGGAGCGAGAAGGCACATGCCCTGAGCCTGCGCGACGGCTCAACACAACTTCTGACGCTGCTGCTCGGTTGAACGGTCGCAGGGCTCGAACGATTGGCTCTGGTCAGACTGTAATCACATGCTCGAAAGGCCCGTGCTCGCTGATGATTCTTGCAATCGGCGGACGGCTTACGAACGTTAAAGAGGCTCCCGGGTCAAGTACCATTTCCCCGACCTTAGTTCTCTCGACCCCGCTCATTCCGCCGCAAGCGGTCGAGTTCGGCTGCGGACTCACCCAAGGCCAACTCGCCGACCTCCGGCGCCACCGATCCTTCGATTATGGCCCGTTGCAGCGTGGCTCGACCCGCAGCCAGCATGCGCAAGCGCGTCTGGCGGACCTCCTCGTCGGCGAGTGCTGGCCTGGCCGCTTGCAGCTCGGCTAGACGATTCTCTAGCTCGCGTGCCGCATGATCCGCCTCCTGCGACAGCGCCGCGAAGACATGCGGCGAGACGGCGCGTGACCGGTGCAACTGGTCAAGCTCGGCTCTCGCGGCTCCGGTACTTAACTGCTTCGCCTTCTCTAGTGCACAGTGATGATCCGTGGGCTCCACGACGCCTAGCCAGCCGAGCAGCGGCTTCATGGTGAGCGCTTGCACAACGATGGAAAATGCCACTACGCCGAAGCAGAGCGTGAGCAGCGTGGCGCGGTGTGGGAAATCTTGCGGCAGACTGAGAGCCAGGGCGATCGAAACGCTACCATGCAGGCCGCCCCACACCATCACAGGATTCCATTTCGCGGGAATCGGTTCGCCCAGCCAACCCGACAACGGCGAGAGCCCGTAGACCACCAGAACGCGGCCCAGCAGAACAGCGTCGATTGCTAACAGTATGGGTTGCCAAGACTCAAAAATCTGCGCGACGTGTACTTCAATGCCGATGAGCAGGAAGACCAGCGAATTCACAAGAAAAGCCACATACTCCCAGAATGACCACACTGCGACCCGAGTCCGTGGGCTCATTCCCTTGTGAGCGCCATAGTTCCCAACGGTCAAACCGGCGAGCACCGTGGCCATCACGCCTGAAACGCGCAGGTGCTCGGCAAGAAGGTACGAACCGTACGCCACGATGGTGGTGAGCGTAATCTCGATTCGGGGTTCGTCCACCATCTCAGTGATCTTGCTGGCCGCGTAGCCGACAACCAGGCCTAGCAGCGCGCCGCCAAACGCGACGATGACGAACTGCCTGATTCCCATGATCGCGTCGAACTGATTGGTCAGAATGCCGGCCAGAATCAATTGGAACGCCACCGCGGCTGTACCGTTGTTGAAGAGGCTTTCGCCTTCCACGATCACCCCAAGGCGTTTGCTCACGCCGAGGTCCTTGAAAAGCGCGATCACGGCGATGGGATCGGTGGCGCGAATCAGGGCGCCAAACAGGAGAGCCGTCAACACGGGCAGACCGAGGATGTGATGAACGACATAACCGGTGATGGCGGTGGCAGCCGCTACGCCGACTACGGCGAGCAGGACGATGGACCGGGCATTCTCGCGCAGGTGGGAGATCTCGATGTTGAGGCTGGACTCGAACAGCAGCGCCGGCAGAAACAGGACGAAGATGACGTCGGGTGTGAGAAGCTGCGCCTGACCAGTCACTTGCTTGATGGGCACATGAAAGAGGTCGATGGCAAAGCCGGCGAACACCAGTGCAATTGTGTAGGGCACTTTCCACCGGCTGGTGAGCAGCGCCACGGCCGATACTGCGAGCAAGAGCAACAGCAGCAGTTCAACAATGATGCTGGCAGAAATCACCTCTGAGCTTACTTGTTCTCCGGGCGAGGCGCGTAAGCTACGCTTCGCGCTGCGTCCCACTACCTACCGCCTTTTCTCTACAAGCCTTTCGGCACCGACCAGTGTGTACGATACGACCGCGTCAACAGTCGCGACGCCTCCGGATCGCCGGCAATCGTCTCTTTCACCGGATCGAAGACAATCGCCCGGCCAGTCCGTGCCACGATGTTGCCGAGATGACACAGCGTGCTCGATGCATGCCCGATCTCGATGTCGGCATTTGGCGCCTTCCGGTTCCGTATGCACGCAACAAAATTTCGGGGATGTGCGTCGTCCATGTCGGTCTCGCACTTGCTCTCGTCCACCACCACCGCGCCTTTCGAGTCAAGCACCTTGTAGCCCCAAGAGCCTGCCCACTTGCCGATCAGCAACATGCCGTCGCTTCCATACACCGCCACGCCGTTCTCCAGAGTCTCCATCCCGTAAGGATTCCAAATCCGCATCTCGAACTGAATCACCTTCGGTCCAAACTCGTACGTGATGTTCATCGTGTCAGGCGTCTGCTGATCATCGTCGAAGAACAGCTTACGACCCATGCCAGAGATCTTCGTCGGCCGGTCCACGCCGAGCGCCCAGCGGGCCATGTCCATTTGGTGGATCCCATCGTTGCCGATGTCGCCGGTGCCTGTGTTCCAGTTCCAGTGCCATTTGTAGTGAAAGCGATTTTCATTGAATGGCATCTGCACTGCCGGCCCCAGCCAAGTGTCGTAATCCACCTCGGCGGGTGCCGTCGAATCCTCCTTGTGCCCGATGAAGTCGCGTTTCTGCACATCCCACGCTTTGGCCATCAAGACGCGCCCGATTTTACCGCTTTGGATGTACTCCATGGCCCGTTGCGTCGACGGCCGGCTCCGGGATTGCGTGCCCAATTGAACCACGCGCTTGTTACGCTGCGCTGCCTCAACCATCAGCCGGCCTTCCCGCAAATTGTGCGACGCCGGTTTCTCCACGTAAACATCCTTGCCCGCATCACAGGCCAGAATCGTACCTGGCGCATGCCAGTGGTCTGGCGTGGCGATCACCACCGCGTCTACATTCTTGTCGTCGAGCACCTTCCGGAGATCCTGCACATAGGGCGGACGCTGGCCGGATTTCTCCTCCGCCACCTTCGCCGCATTGTCGTAGACCCGCTGATCGGTATCGCAAAGCCATGCCAAGCGGACCTCGCTGTTGGCGGCGAACTTTCCCGTCAAGTGGCGGCCCTGTCCTCGCACGCCGATCATCGCCACCGAGATCTTGTCGTTGGCACCCGCCACGCGCATGGCGCTCGCCGCGGTGGCCGCACCCGTGAAAATCATTTGCCGCCGGTTCATTTCTTCATCCTCCTTATCAAAGCATCCAAATGCGATTTCGACTTTGCCGCCACGGTTTCCCCGTCGGGCTGAAAGTCGAAGACCTCCACCGACACCCAGCCGCGATAGTGAATCTCGCGAAGAGTGTTCAGCACGGCCGCGAAATCAAAGCTGCCGCTTCCCGGATACCGCCCGTCCATCTCGTTTAAATGCACATGCCGGATGTTAGCCCGATGCTTCCGGATTAGGTCCGCTACGGGTAACGCCTCGCCCGCAGTGTTGTGCGTGTCAAGCAGGGTCTTCACGTGCCGATGTCCGCCCGTCACGCGCAATGCCTCTTCTATCGTGTTCACCACGTTGCAAAGGTACGGTGCCAGAGGTTCCACCAGGATCGTCACGTCGCGTTTGGCCGCGAGCGGAGCCATTCGCGCCAGCCCTTCCTGCAACCGCGACGCCGCCAAAACAGGCGTAACACCCGCCAAAGCCTGCCGCTGCTTGGACGATCCCAACACCAGCAAGGGACGCTCGCCCAAATCCGCCGCCAAGTCGATCAGCGAAGCGAAATACTTCCATGTCCGTTCCCGAACCACGTCATCGTTCGTGGTTAAATGCAATCCGGCCGGTGCCTTCAAGAAAGAGTGAAAGCCAACGAACGCCAGTCCGTGATCGGCCATCGTCTTCCGAATGGATTGCCGCTCCGTTGCAGTCAGTGCCGCTGGATCTGGCGATAAGTTCGACGGCTCAATTTCGATCCCTGTATATCCAGTCCGCCGCGCAGCCGCACAGATTTCGGCGAACGTTTTGCCGGGAAACGTCTCGCTGCAAATCGCCCAACGAAATTCCTCGCGCCGCGCCATCGCTGCCGCCAGCAACCAGCGTCTCGTCATAGCCCGAACAAGCTCCGCGCGTTGCCTTGGAAAATCGCCGACTCCTGCGCCGTCGGCAACTTCAAGCTCTCTACGTTGCCCGCGATGAGCTTTGGATTCACCCAGGGATGATCACTCGAATACAGCATTCGCGAGTGTCCGATAAAATCGACTCCGAATTTGAGCGCCAACGCGCTCGGTGTCACCGCATCCAGCCAGATCTGCTTCAAATACTCCGACGGCGCTTTGCGGATGTGATCGGCCCCGCGTTTCAGCACCATGGTCTGGTGATCGATGCGTCCGATCAGGTACGGCAGCGCCCCGCCCACATGAGGACACACAAGCTTCAAACGCGGATGTTGCTCGAGAACGCCACCAACAATCAACCGGTTTAGCGCGATCGTCGTGTCGAACATCAAACCCAAGCCTGCCGCGCCTTCATAGGCCTTGGTGACTTCGAACGTGCTCGGATACGCCGGGTGCAACAGCAGCGGCACGCCGCGCTTCTCCGCCTCGGCAAACAAGGGCCGGAACTGTGGTTCGTCCGGAAACTTCCCGTCAAGATTCGAATACAGCAGAATGCCCTTCATCCCGAGCTTCGTCACCGCCCGGTCGAACTCCGCCATCATCGCGGACTCCGTGTTGAACGGCAGGGTCGCCAAGCCGAAAAAGCGCGTGGGATGTTTCTTCACCGTATCGGCGATCAAGTCATTCAGCAGCCGCGCCATCGCCGGCGAATCGGCACCGAACAGTTCCGGCCCCGGATCGTTAACGCTGAGCGCGCTCATCGCAATGCCATTTGCGTCCATGTCCGCCAGCTTCGCGGCAACGTCGGTATGCTTCGGCATCAAGCGCCGGGTCCATTCGCCAACCACAACATAGCGATCCCCCCCTTTTCGATAGACATAAGGCTGCGATTTCCGTTTCTCCAGCAGTGCCAAAAACTCTTCAAAGAAGAGATGACTCTGGCAATCAATCCGGCCGCTGGGCGGCGCAGCCGTGACCGACAGCGAGCTCGCTAAGGCCAACATGTTTCTGCGTTTCATCTTCACTCCTTTACCCGAAACTCGTCACTCGCCAAGCGCTCTCTTGCGAGCTTGGCGGCATCGCGGATACCCTTCTGCTCATAGCGCCACGTCAAGGCCCGCAGCACCTCGCTTTCGAGTTCCTGTGTCATCGCTCCTGTGGATACTCGCGCGTATTTCCCAGCGTCCGGCGATAACAAGCCCGACACGGCGAGCAATGCATTGCGCCGTTCGACCGCAGTCAGCGCCCGTGGAGGGCGTTGCTGGCGGTAGGCCGCCGAGAGCACAATCATCCTAGCCAAACGCGGATCCGCCGATGGGAACTCCTCCACCAACCATTTCTGCAGCAGAGCGGACGCCTTCACCTCCGGTAGCAACCACGTCCAAGCATCGGCCCGAACGGGCGCACTCATCAACAGCCGATCGGCAAACCGCTCATAGGCATCCGCGCGGTTGTCCAGCAGAAACTCCTCCAACTCATCATCGGCAGGCGGCAGGCCAGTCAAATCGAACGAGACTCGCCGCGCCCAAACACGACGGCCCGCCTCGGGCTTCGGCAACACACCCGCATCTTCCATCGCCACCAACACGAATCGATCCACTGGTTGACGCACCCACTCCCGTCGCGCCGGCTCCGGCAACACGAGCTTCTCTGCTGCACGAGCCAGCGCCGGGTAAGGTGCGCCGCTATCGATCCAGTTCCGCAGTAGGCCCAGTTCGGTCTCGGTCAAACGCGCACCCGCCGGCGGCATCAATTTTGCCCCTGGCGCGCCCGACACCATCGCCATCATGCGGCTGGCAACCGCGTTGCCCGGAACGATCACGCGCAGAGCCCCGGCCCGCTCATCTAAACGCAATCCACTCAATTGAGTCTTCGCACCGTGGCATCCGCCACAGCGCTTGCACAACAAATCCACAGCCGGTTCTGCCATCAACGCTTCGGCGCACAAAGCAAACAGAAGAAGTCTCAAACCAGCACCTTCTTGACCACCTCGCCATGCACGTCCGTCAGACGGAAGTTGCGGCCCTGATGAGAGTAGGTCAGCCGCAAATGGTCGAAGCCCAGCAAGTGAAGAATCGTTGCCTGCAAGTCATGCACGCCGACGCGATCTTCCACGCCCTGCAAGCCGAAGTCGTCACTGCGACCTACTAAATGCCCGGCACGCACGCCTCCGCCCGCCATCCACATCGAAAACGCATTCGGATGATGATCGCGCCCATAACCCTGATCGCTCCGCTGATGCTGGACCATCGGAGTACGGCCAAACTCACCGCCCCAGATCACCAGCGTCGAATCGAGTAGTCCCCGCGCCGCCAGATCCGCCAGGAGCGCCGCCGCCGGCTGATCCGTGATCAGACAGTTCTTCTGCAGGTTCTTTTCCAGGTCGTTATGATCGTCCCAACTGCCATGCGAGACGAGCACAAAATGCACGCCACGCTCCACCATGCGCCGCGCCAGCAGACAGTTCACGGCGTAAGAATGCGTCGGCTGCTGATTCACGCCATAAGCGGCGAGCGTCGCCGCAGATTCCTTCGAGAAATCCAGCAACTCCGGCGCCGCCGACTGCATCCGGAACGCCATTTCGTACGATGCAATTCGCGACTCAATCTCCGCATCTCCAGTTGCCGCAAGGCGATGGCGGTTCAACGCGCTCACCAGATCGATCCGCTCTCGTTGCAAGGCGCGATCATATCCACTCGGGCTCCCCAAGAAGGGAATCGGCTCGCCAGTGCTCTGAAATGGAGTCCCCTGGAATGAGGACGGCAGAAAACCCGAGGCCCAATTATTGCTGCCCGCGCTGGGCGCCTGGCCTGAGGTCAACACCACAAAGCCGGGCAGATTCTTCGCAGCTTCGCCCAAACCATACTGCACCCAACTTCCGAGTGAAGGGCGGCCAAACTGGATGTGGCCGCTCATCAACATCATTTCGCCCGGGTCGTGATTGAACGCCTCGGTGTGCATCGCGCGCAACAGGCACATCTTGTCGGCTTGCCTCGCCAAATGCGGCAGCCAATCGGAAACCTCGATGCCACTCTCTCCATGCCGCGCGAATGTCCGCGGACTAGCCATCGCGCGAGCCGTAGGCTTGATGAACGCAAGCTTCAGGTCCTTGGTCGCCGAGGCTGGCAGCGCCTGCCCATGCCACTTGCGCAACTCCGGCTTCGGATCCAGCAGGTCCACCTGGCTGGGCCCACCCGGCATATAGAGAAAAATCACCCGCTCGGCCTTCGCTGGGAAATGCGGTTGCGCCAACAACCTCTGCGCCGCCAGCCAGCCAAAACCAGCCGCCGCCCTTCGCAACATCTCTCGCCGGGTTGGAACTCTGTTATTCACGCGTCAGGAACTCGTCTGTATTCAATAGCGCGCTAGCGAGTAAAGCCCAAGCCGACTCCTCGTTCAACTGCCCGCGCCGCCGCTCATACGTCTCACTCATCAAACGCACTTCATCTGCCGAAGCATCCCGCGCCAGCACGAACCCATACAACCGCCGTAAACGCGTTTCGAAATCCCCGTCAGGCAGCCGCCGCGCCAGAGCCACGGCCGCCTCCTGAAACACCGGATCATTCAACAGGTTCAGTGCCTGCAGCGGAGTATTCGAAACCACCCGGCGGCACACCGGCGCGTAACCGGGTGGCGCGTCGAAGTTCGTCAAGAACGCTGCGGGCTTGTTGCGAAACTTCCGGAGATACATCGTGCGGCGATGTCCGCCTGCCACGCTACGTCCCCCCACAGACTGATCCAGCAACCCAGCCACGAACAGAGCCGAATCCCGAATCCATTCGGCTTGCAAGCGTACACGATTCTGCCGCGCAAGAAGAGCGTTCTCGCGATCTTCCGTCCGCCCCAATGAGGCCTGGCGATAAGTGGCACTCGAAACGATAAGCCGGTGTAGATGCTTCATCTGCCAGCCGCTGTCGATGAACTCCACGGCTAACCAATCCAGCAACTCTGGATGTGTCGGACGCTCCCCCTGGGTGCCAAAATTTTCTGACGTCTTCACCAAACCACGACCGAAGTATTGCTGCCACACGCGATTCACCACCACGCGAGCCGTCAACGGATGATCGCGCCGGAAGAGCCATCGCGCCAAATCCAATCGCCGCGGCTCAGCCACTCCCAACGCGGGCAAGGCCGAGAGAGTGCCCGGCTTCACCACACGGCCCGGTGACCGAAAATCTCCGCGCTCCATGAGGTGAGAAGCACGCCCGGCATCCCCGCGCAACACCAGCGCCTCACTCCAAGGTGGAAGCTCTTTGTCGAGCGCGCGAAGCTGCTTGGTCAACGCCTCCCAGCCTAGCCGCTCTGACTCTTCCTTTGGCAACACGCGATTGTAATTGGCAATGAAGTAATCCGTTAGATCCTTCTGCTGCCAGCGGTCTCGCTGCGCCAACGTAGTTCGCACAATCTGCTCGCCGCCAGGCAACGCCGTGCGCAGATCATCAAACGCATGATCCCAATCCAACCGAACACCCGGCTCGCCAGCGGTTCGCAAAATCTCCTTCTCCCATATATCCTGCCGCTCGGGCACACCATACCGGCCAAGCAACGCCTCTCGCTTGGCGACATACACCGACCGAGCTTCGAGCCAGGCGCCCAACTCACCTGGTAGCGGAGCGTCCACCGTCCGCTCCTCGGCACCATTAAAGAAAGCGTAGAGTCGGAAATAGTCTTCCTGTGTGATGGGATCGTACTTGTGGTCGTGACACTGAGCGCAGTTCGTCGTCAAAGCCAGCCAGGCCGTGCTGAACGTTGCCGTCCGATCCATCACCGCTTCCACGCGAAACTGCTCCGGATCGGTTCCACCCTCGCGATTGGTCAGCGTGTTCCGGAAAAACCCGGTGGCCACTAGATTCGGACGAGGCAGTTGGTCGCCCGCAATCTGCTCAATCGAGAAGCGGTCAAACGGCAAATCTCGATTGATCGCCTCGATCACCCAGTGCCGCCATCTCCAAGCGTTCGGCCGGAACGCATCCGACCGGTATCCATCGCTGTCGGCATAGTGTGCCAGATCGAGCCACGGCAGCGCCCATTTTTCTCCGAAGTGCTCACTGGCTAGCAGGCGCTCCAGTTCCTTTTCGAATGGCATCGCAGTTGCCGAGGGCTGGGGCGGTAGACCGATTAGATCCAGGTGCAGGCGTCGGCGGAGCGTCGCACGGTCAGCTTCGGCGGAAGGCGAAATCCCTTCCTTCTCCAGCCTCGCCAGTATGAATTGATCGATCGGATTGCGGACCCACCCGGCTCGCCGCACCGCTGGCGGAGTTGGCCGCTGTAGCGGCTGTACAGACCAGTGGTCGCTCTGGGCGAGCACCGTACCAATTGCGCTGAAGATGAACAGTGTGCGAAGCACGAAATTCTAGCGTACTAGACCCTACTCCACTGGTTAAAGTTCTGAGTGGAGCGAGTAGGTTCTCCCAGGTTCCCGGACGTTCCATCCTCAATGCGAAGAGCTACTTGGCGGTCAATGCCGACGTTTCGAGGCGGGCGAAATAGAAGCGAGCTGGCGGACGAACTTCGCCCGCTCGCCAGGAGCTTACCCCGGTATGCAGCCCCACTGTCAGTTCCTGATCGGTCAACTCGGCCACCGCAACGTCCAGCGGGATCGCCTCGAAGAGCCGGCCGTCCCGGCTGAAGCTTCCCGTGAGCCGGCCCGCCCGCTGAGTGATTCGCAAATACAAAGCCGGCGCTCCTTGAAAATCCTTCCGGTTCAGTTGGCGATTTCCCAGATGCTCCGCCGTGATGGATCCGCCGTCCATGTCCCAGCGGATGAGCCGCATCCGGCCCTTTGGTCCCTGCACGGACAGTCCCGCAACAGAGCCACTCACTGGCTGAAAGTCGATGCGGGTGGTGAAGCTCCATTCCCCAGCCGGAACCGGACGGGCGAAAACGAAGTTTTGCCCTACATTCTGATCGAAGAGCACCGCCAGGCATTGGCCATCCAGTAAGGCCGCGGGTTCCTGCGCCGGACCAAGTTGAGACTTCCAACCTGGAAACAGCTTCCAATCCACGGGGCCCGCAGTGCGATTGTGAAACGCCAATCCGGTGCTCAAGTGATGAAATCGCGCTTCCGTGGCCGGCGCATCGGAACGCCCATTGTGGGCAAAAACGGCTGCTCGCAAAGGTCGGAAGCCCTCCGGTGCTGCGATGACGTTGCCGAAAGGTTTCCACTCCACGCCATTGTGACTGGTAAAGGCACGGTATTCGCCTCCCGCGCACCGGATGCTCAACCAGACCGGATCGCCCGTCTGCGCCTCAGGATCTTCGGCAAAAGTACCGGGAGGTTTGCCATAACGGCCTGCGTTTTCCAGGCCAAACTCCATTTGCGGCCTCGCCAGGAACTGCCTGCCAAACTTCACATAGTGGTCTGCATCCTGAAGGGCCAGAATGCCGGCTTGCTGTGTGGCACGTTCCGGTGAGAAAGTCATTCGAGTGGTGATTTCGTCATGCTCTACAAGCAGGTTGCCGAACTGGATCGCCCCCGATGGGACATTATTCAAACGGTGCATGATGTCGCCTGACGCCGTCTGGATCACCGCCAGCGCCGCAGCCGGCTCAGAAGCGGGCCGGGCGCGACCTGCCCAATAGCCAAGAGCTGCACCACCGAAACCAACAGCGCTTACGCCTGCCCAACGTAGCCAATTGCGACGCGGCGTTTCGATCAGCGGCGGCAGAGCCGAGGGCTGTACGACTTGGAGATCCGGCGAAACCGGGGCCGGGCGCAGGTCGAACTGCGGCACATAGGAGCGCACCGGCAGAGTCACCTGCACCTCATCACCCGCGCCTTCGTTCAGGTAGTAGCGCTCCAGGCGATGCCGCAGTGCCGTGCCCAATTTTCTGACGGATGCGTCATCCACAGGGTTGAAGCTCTTGCCTTTTTCCAGCACTCGCTCGGCGATCTCCACCTGGTCGATATGCGTGCGGCCTTCAAACGCTGCCTCACTAATGTAGAGGAGGAATTCACGGACTTGCCGGGAACTAGCAAACTCCTGGCTTCGCAAGATGCGCTGCACCTGCTGGCGGAAGAGCTCTGTCTGTTCCTGAAACTGAGACACCATTGACGGGACTAGTTCAGATTATGGCAAAAACCAGGAACCTGAGGGAACCATCCGGAACTAGTGATCATACCTTGGCCGTGCTCTCCGGTATATTTCATGCGCGCTTTCGTATTCTCTCTACTCCTTGTGAGCCAGACTCTCGCCGCGGACCTGAAGTTCAAATCCTCGCCCGGCAAGATCGAGATCCTCCTCGACGGTCAACCGTTTACCGCGTTTCATCATGACGCCAAGTGGGATAAGCCCTTCCTCCACCCTTTGCGCAGTGCCTCCGGCGAGTTCGTCACCCGCAGCTGGCCCGTTGATCCGCTCCCAGGCGATTCGAGCGACCACACTTGGCACCGCGGCCTCTGGTACTCTCACGGTGCCGTGAACGGAGTCGACTTCTGGCGTGAGAAACCCGGCGAGACCGGTAAGCTCGTTCTCCGCGGCAAGCCTAAAGCCAAGGACGCGCAACTCACCGCTACGCTCGACCTCATGCCACCCAAAGGCCCGTCGCTTGGCGCCCTCCGGCAACAGTTCTTTTTCCACTCTGCGCCAGGCCTCCGTATGATCGATGTCACCGTGACCATCCTTGCCGATCATGGCCAGGACCTCACGTTCGGCGACATCGAAGAAGGTTCCCTGGACCTTCGCTTCACTGAAAACTTCCGTCTTGATCGCGGCGCGCGAATGACTTACGCTACTGGAGTGACCGGACGGCCGATCTGGGGTAAGCAAGCCGCTTGGACTGATTACTCCGTCACCCGCAATGGCAAGCCGTTGGGCGTGACGATCCTTGATCACCCAACCAATCCACGCCATCCAACCTATTGGCACGCCCGTCACTATGGGTTGAATTCAGCTAATCCCTTCGGCGTGCGCGACTTCACCCGGAACAAAGCCGCGGATGGCAAGCTCGTGGTGCCGAAGGGCGGCCGCGTCCAGTTCCGCTATCGCGTTGTGATTCATGAAGGCGCCGACCCGGCAGCTCTGTTCCAGTCCTTCTCCGACCAGCGCTAGACGCGCCGCAGCTTGGTCACCCGGCCGACTTCCACCCACTCAGCCACAAAGATATTGCCCTGCTGATCAAAACAGGCCCCATGCGGGCAGATAAACTTGCCGGGCGTAAAGGTGGAGCGCGGCTGCTTGCGCACCTGCTGCCATGTGTCCGACGCATCCTCGCCCAAATGCACAATGGGTTCGTTTCGTCGATCCAGCAGGGTGACTCGCGCGGCCAAGTCGGGCACCACCATTACGCCCTTGTACTCATCGAAATGGCAGGGCCGCTTGATGCCGCCCCCAAAGCCCAAATGTTGGCCGTCGAGTGTGAACGTCTGCAAGCGAAAGTTCGATCGGTCCGCCACCAACAGCACCGGCTCTGGACCACGAGTATCCACGATCAGCCCATGCGGCTTCAGCATCTGGCCGGCTCCATTGCCCGTTTCCCCGAACGTGCGAATGTGTTGACCCTTCGCGTCGTACTGGCTAATGCAATTCGACCCATAACCATCCGCCACATAGATGTCGCCATTGGGGGCGATGGCGATGTTGGTGGGGCTGTACACCACTCCGCGCTCGCCATTCGCTTTCTGTGGGTACTTCGGCGACTCCTTCGGATACCCGATCCGCATCACCTCCTCACCCCGTAATGTCATCTTGACCATCCACGTGTGCGTAGGATCGACGTTGGCCGACCGGCCTTTGCCTGTATCCACCAGATAAAGGAAGTCCGCCCGGCCCTCCCGCTGGATATAGAGACCATGGGCCCCGCTCCGGAACTCGGTGCCCCAGCTTCGGACAAACTTGCCCTTCTGGTCAAATACCAAGATCGAGTCCGAGGTGGCGCCGTCATGGGCGATGTAGATATAGCCTTGCCGGTCGTGCGCCACGCCGTGAGTGTTGCCATAGCGGATGTGGGACGGTGTTTCTCCCCAATCGTGGATCATCTCGTAGGTATGCTCACCCTTGCCGGTCACCGGGTGTTTGGGTGGGGTTCGTTTTGCACAGAGGACCAGGGGAGCGGTACCCAGTAGGGCGCGTCGCGTCGTCATAGCCTATTTTTCGTACAAGTCCCAGGACAACAGGTAGTTCTCTCGCGTCGCGGAACGTTCTCTGAGCCCCAGACACCTGACAATGCAAGGGAAAGCTGATAATTTACCAGCAGCAACTCATGACACCGATTCTCTTTGCCCTCCTGGCGGCAGTGGATTTCGAGCGCGACATCGAACCAGTCCTAGCGGCGCGCTGCCTAAGCTGCCACGGCGAGCGCACCCAAATGAAGGGTTTGCGCTTGGACTCGCGCCAGGCTGCGTTGCGGGTGCTTTCCCCGGGCCAGAGCGACAAGAGCCTCCTGCTGCGGCAGGTGGCCGAGCGGAAGATGCCACCTTCGGGGCCCCAGCTCACCGAGGTCCAATTGGCCAAGTTTCGGGATTGGATCGCCACAGGGGCGGTGTGGCCCGAGTCGAGCAAGGGGATCCTGAGAACCAACCACTGGTCCTTCCAGCCGGTGAAGCGGCCTCTGCCGCCCACCATCCGCAACAAGAGCGGGGCACGGAGCCCCATTGACCAGTTCATTTTGGCGCGTCTGGAGAAGGAGGGCTGGGCGCCTTCGGCGGAGGCGTCGAAGACCACCCTCATCCGGCGACTCTCCCTGGACCTCACCGGCCTGCCTCCCTCGCCGGAAGAAGTAGTAGCCTTCCTCGCCGATCATCGGCCGGACGCCTACGAGCGCCAAGTGGACCGCCTGCTCGCCTCGCCGCACTTTGGTGAACGCTGGGCGCGCCCCTGGCTCGATCTGGCGCGTTACGCCGACAGCGACGGCTACGAGAAGGATTATGTACGACCGCATGCCTGGCGCTGGCGGCATTGGGTCATCGATGTGATCAACCGCGATATGCCGTTCGACCAGTTCACGATCGAACAGATCGCTGGCGACCTGCTGCCAAACGCCACGCCGGATCAGCGCATTGCCACGGGTTTTCACCGCAATACACTTACTAATCGCGAAGGCGGCGTGAACATCGAGCAGTTCCGCGTGGAGCAGGTGATGGATCGCGCGGCCACGGTGGGTACCGTCTGGCTGGGGCTCACTGTCGGTTGCGCGCAATGTCATGACCATAAGTTCGACCCGATCTCGCAGAAGGACTTCTATCAGCTCACCGCCTTCTTCAACTCGACCGACGAGCTTGACATCGACGCTCCGTTGCCAGGTGAAACGGGTTCATTTCTAGCCGCACAGCCGGAGTACCGCAAGAATCGAGAGGCTCTGCTGGCGGAGTATAAGGTCGCCCAGCATCAGGAACCTTGGGAAGCGCGGATGAAAGAGGCCCGCGCGAATCCCGGCAAGTGGACCGACTGGGATCACGCCCTCGATGCCCTCACGAAGTATCTGGATCACTCGCTCGCGATTCTTGACACGCCGCCAGCGCGACGCACGCAGAAGCAGACCGATTCGCTGACCGACCATTTCATCAAGAACTACGTCCGCGTCATCAGCAAGGATCTCCAGAAGGAACTGAAGTTCTCCGAACTGCAGAAAAAACTGACGGCGCTGCGAGTTGGCCTTCCCTCCTTTAGCGAAGCCCCCGTGATGGTGGAGCTCGCAACGCCACGGCCGTCACACATTCTGAACCGCGGGGATTGGAAGAAGCCTGGCGCGCAGGTGATGCCGCACGTGCCCGGCTTCCTTCACGACGGCGGCCCGGGCACTTCGCGGCTCGCGCTCGCGCAGTGGCTTGTGGCTCCAGAAAACCCCCTTACTGCCCGGGTTGCGGTGAACCGCACGTGGCAAGAGCTGTTCGGTCGCGGGCTAGTGCGCACTTCCGAGGACTTCGGCGCGCAGGGCGAAGCGCCTTCGCATCCCGAGTTGCTCGACTGGCTGGCGACCCGCTTCATGGATGGAGGTTGGAAGCGCAAGGATCTAATCAGGACGATCGTGCTTTCGGCGACCTATCGTCAATCTTCCGACGCGCGCCCTGATGTCGACAGCCGCGACCCAGATAACGCGCTGCTCTCCCATCAATCGCGACTGCGCCTTCCGGCTGAGCTGATTCGCGATTCCGCTCTGTCGGTAAGCGGACTCTTGAATTCCCTGGTGGGGGGACGCAGCGTTCGGCCCCCGTTGCCCAAAGGCGTGCTTGAGCTTGCCTACGGCATCGACGCGGGATGGCCGGAGACTAAGGGAAGCGACCGTTATCGGCGCGGACTCTATGTCCACTTCCAACGCACGATACCGTATCCACAACTGATGAATTTCGATGCACCTGACGCGTCGCTTGCCGCTTGCAAACGTGAGCGCTCGAACACCGCGCTGCAGGCGCTCAACCTCTTGAACGATCCGGTTTTTGTCGAGGCCGCACAAGCGCTCGCCGGTCGCGTGCTGAGCGAGTCGAGCACCGAGGAACGTCTGTTCAAGATCTGTTTGGGCCGAGCGCCGTCGCGCCGCGAGGCGGAGTTTGCCAGCGCATTCTTGCGGGAACAGGAACAAGTGTTTGCCGCTGATCCCACCGCTGCTTTGAAGCTTTATCCTCTGCCGGTACAAGGTTCCGCGCCCGCCAAGGCTGCCGCCTGGACAGCGCTAGCCAGTGTTCTGCTCAATCTCGACGAGTTCATCACCCGCGAATAGCCATGCTAAATCTACCAAGGCGCCATTTCTTCAACTCCCTCGGCGGACTGCTAGGAGGGGCGGCCTATGCCCAACTGGCCGATCCCCTCGCCGCCCGCAAGCCGCACTTTCCCGCCACGGCCAAGAACGTGATCTTCTTTTTCCAGGAAGGCGGCCCGAGCCATCTCGACCTCTACGACCCGAAGCCCGCGCTACGCAAGTGGCACGGCCAGCCGCTGCCGGAGTCAATGACGAAAGACTTGAACTTTGTGTTCGTGAAGCCGGACGCCAAGGTACTGGGCAGCGAACGAGTATTCCGCGGGCATGGCCAGTCCGGCACGGAGTTCTCAGACTACATTCCGAATATTGCCGCCCACGCCGATGACATCTGCCTGATCCGTTCGATGCATACCGAGGCCTTCAATCATCATCCAGGCCAGTCGTTGTTGTTTACTGGGTCGACGCAATTTGGTCGCCCCACGGCGGGGGCTTGGGTGTCGTACGGCTTGGGTACCGAGTCACAAGAGATGCCAGCCTTCGTCGTGCTGAGTTCTGGCAAGGGAACGAGCGGTGGTTCGATGAACTGGTCGAGCGGCTTTCTGCCCTCCACCTACGCCGGCACGGTGTTTCGCAGTTCGGGCGAGCCCATTCTCTACCTGCCAAATCCGCCGGGCATCTCCGCACAAACACAGCGCGCGCGGCTCGACTTGATCCGCAATCTCAACCAGGAGCGCCAGACCGATACGGGCGATCCGGCGATTGCAAGCCGCATCCATTCTTATGAACTCGCGTTCCGAATGCAGTCGGCTGCGCCCAAGTTCTTGGACTTCGCCGGGGAATCGCCAAAGACGCTGGAAGCCTACGGGGTCAATCAGGAACCGACCCACCCTTACGCCGTCAATTGCCTGCTCGCCCGGCGCATGGTGGAGCGCGGCGTCAGGTTCGTGATGCTGGCGCACGCCAGTTGGGATGACCACCAGGAACTGAACAAGAAACTCAAGAAGAACTGCGACATCACGGACCGCCCGATCGGCGCACTGATCCGCGATCTCAAGGAGCGCGGTCTGCTGGACTCGACCCTATTGGTCTGGGCTGGAGAGTTCGGACGCACGCCGATGGGGCAATTGGAACGCATCGACGAAGATCCTGGGCGGGATCATCACCCGAACTGCTTCAGCATCTGGGCCGCTGGAGGCGGCATCAAAGGTGGACAGGTGATTGGGAAGACCGATGAACTCGGCTTGCAGATCGCCGAGAACCCGATCCACATCCATGATCTGCAGGCCACAATGCTGAATTGCCTGGGCCTGGATCACACGCGATTGACACGTAGGCACATGGGCCGGGACTTCCGGTTGACCGACGTCGGCGGAAAAGTCATAAGTCAAGCGCTTTTGAATGGCTGAGCCTCGCCCAGGAACTTTCAATTCTCCAGAACTATTGTTTATTGGGTGTGTCGGGCTCGCGAACGGCATTGAATAGGAATCAGCGGGTTGATACCAGTGGCTCCGATGCGCCAGAGGCAGACGCCGGACAGTTGATCAAATCCAGTGACTGCGCATCGTTCGGAATGATCTTCAGAGGCAGCCAAAGGCGGTGCTCCGCGACAACCTCTAAGGTCCCGATCGAAAGCATCTGGGGCTCTCGGTTGAATAACCGATAGTATTACCGATAATCTGAAAGTCACTTCGCTCTTCTGGAGTGGCGACATCATATGAACGACCACGTTTCCACCGAGGCTGTGCTGGTGCGCCTGGCGGTTCTGCTGGCGGTGTTGTGCGCTCCGCCGGTGGTCCAGGCCGGGGATCTGGATCCGGCGGCTTTTCAGAATCCCACAGAGCATTTCCGCCCTTGGGTCGTGTGATGGTGTTTCGGCAACACGGGCGCGGAATCGGATGTTGCCTTCGGACTGGCGGAAATGGATTGCGCCGGTTTCGGCGGGGCTCAAGTTTTCCTGGCCCACCCTTTGAGTAAGGATGACCCAAAGCGCGGAATCGGGAACTTCCCCTTGTTTTCCGAGACGAGTGGCCAGCGTTTCGTCGGCTTGCGATCTGTGCGGGAGAGTGCCGAGGTCCTCGGCAATGGTGTCAGCGCCGGCATTGTCTTCATGCACCCGTACCGCCTCAAGGTGAACGGCCTGCTCCGGCGTGGCCGCAACACCATTGAAGCCCGCTTGGCCAACTTGTGGAACAACCACGTGCTCGGGCTTCCGCCCTCGCCGAGCAAAGTCCCGGCGCATGGTTATGGAAACACAGACGTACTCTACGGTCCAATAAACCGGCAGTGCATGCCGTCCGGGCTTCACGGGCCGATCCAGCTCAGCCAAAAGGAGCTACGATGAATCGCCAAGAGTTTGTGGTAAGCCGGGTGAATCCACCCATCATAAGCACTCTTTCCTCCGGAACCATCTTTACGGGCTTGTTGTTTGCCGCCTAGAGCGGCTTGCCGCTCCAGGGATAACCCAGGCCGGAGAACGCTTCTGGCGAGGCTGTCCACATCAATGTGCGCACACCCCCAGCCGGGCGCGGTTTCATGGCTCCCAACAACGGCGGCATCTGGAGTTGGGGCGAAGAGATTCTGGTGATGTACATCAATGGGCCGCACAAGAACGGTACTGGCTGCGGCAGCCACTCGACCCAGGAGGGCGTGCCCAGTGCCACCTACGATACCTCACGCAGTCTGGATGGCGGCCTTACCTGGGGCGAACACCGCGTGGCCTTCAAACGCTATGTGGCCTCGACGGGCTGGCCTGAGCCCAAACCCGTCCGACTTACCAAACCGCTCGACTTTCGCAACCGAAACACCATCGTCCATTTCCAGCGGGACGACACAGGCCTGACGTATCTCTACGCTTCCACCGACCGCGGCAGAACCTGGCGTGGGCCGTACGACAACATCCCCAGATTCCTCAATGGCGTGGACGGTCGGACAATGTATGAGGTAACGGGACCGAGAAGCCTGACGGCCCATATGCAGGCGGCTACCGCCAATACCGATGCGTGCGCCCGCTACGACAGCTATGCGGTGCAGACCGCCGACGGCGGCCTCACATGGACCCTGGGGCCGAAGATCAGTGTGCTGCCCGAATGTGGGACCGGGTGGAAGGTTGAATGGGCAACGCATCCTTCCGTGGCGCGAGTGGATGCCAATACCCTGATCACCTCCTTCCGCAGCGGCCATCAGCAGGAGCAGACGCGGACGCGCACCGGGTGGTTTGGCGTGACGCGCAGCACGGATAACGGCAAGGCATGGGCGCATCTCATTCAACTCGGGGAATCACCGGGCAACAACAGTTGCCCCAACAGCACCGTGGTCGTCCCTCTGTCCAACGGCAGGAAACGCGTTGTCACGCGGATATGGTTGCGCCCACCGGACAAGCAGTACTGCGAGAAGTCCAAACTGCTGGCCCGGTTCAGCGACGACCATGGCGACACCTGGAGCGACACGATCACCCTCCGGGAAGACGTGTTCGGCTGGGACACGGGGTATCCGATCGCCACAATGCGCGACGACGGTAAGGTCGTCGTCATCTATTGGCTGAAAACGGTGAACCAGGATGAGCCGAATCAGATCGGCGCCACAATATGGGAGGCCGCTCGAGTGGTAACACCTGCGCCTGGAAGCCCGGGCCGTAAGTAGCCAATGAAGGGCTTATGATACGACGCCTTTTCTTGGAAACCAAACCGGGCCAAAACCAACCCCGGGACCCTCTGCGTGTTCATCTGGTCGAGTCGACCGGGCGCGGCAGGTATTTGTGCGCTTGCCAGACGACGCGTGAATTCCCAGACTCGCTCGTATTGGGATTGAGGCCCGAAGCCGAAACCCCTGAATCGTTCAGCCGTCCACGCGTGGAAGTCCCAGCGCTATGGATGCACTGAGATACTCCGGGAGATTGAAAAAGAAATAGTGATGAACATTTAGTCTGCTTACACGCATCGCCGCGCAGCATTCGCCTGCGTTCTGGCCCTGGCTCTGAACAGCGCGGAGCCCATGTCCGCGGCGCCCGGGGCTTCGGCGCCGCCGGCGAGTGACTTCACCCGGGCGACGGTCGTGGTTACGCCCTCACCGGGACCGGAATCGAAAGCTGTTCAGGTGCTGGTAGAAGAGGTCCGGAATCGCACTGGCGTCAGTCTGCCGGTCCGTGGCGAGGCTCCTCGGGACGGAACCCCTTTCATCGTGCTGTCCTCAGGCCGGTGGCCGAATGGCACGTCGCCGCCGGTCAGGGAATGGCAACGGCTCAAGAAACCTGGACCGGAAGGCTATCGGATATTGACGGCTGCCGCGCCTGCCCCGCGAGTCTGGATGGAGGGTGCGGACTCCCGCGGGTTGCTCTACGGCGTAGGACGACTGCTGCGGAGAATGTCCATGACGAACGGATCTGTTCTGCTCGATCCGGAAATCGCCATTTCCAGCACGCCGCGTTACCCGATCCGGGGGCATCAACTGGGTTATCGGGCACCCAGCAACACCTACGACTCGTGGTCGCTGGCGCAGTTTGAGCAATACATCCGTGATCTGGCGCTTTTCGGCGCCAACGCCATCGAACTCCTGCCCCAGCGCACCAACGCTAAGAACGATTCCGCAGGCGATGCGAGTCCGTTCTACCCGCTGCCTCCGGACAAGATGATCGAAAAGCTGTCTGCTGCACTGGACGCCTACGGGATGAACGTGTGGATTTGGTGGCCATTTGTGGGTGACGATTCCATGAGTGCTGAGGTCCTTCGGCGCGAGTTGGGGGAGCGGGAGAAGATCTTCGCGCGGATGCCGCGCCTCGATGCGGTATTCGTGCCCGGTTCCGACCCCGGGGAACTGCATCCGGATAAGCTATTTCCCTTTTGCGCGCAGATGGCCGCCGCTCTGAACAAACATCACCCCAAGGCGAAAATCTGGATTTCGCCTCAAAATTTCCGTGCGCCGACAGGTTGGTTGGACTCGTTTTACGCCCACGTCCGCACGCGGCCGGACTGGCTCGGTGGCGTGGTCTTTGGCCCCTGGGTCAAGACGACTTTGCCGGAAATGCGAGATCGTCCCGTCGACAATCCCGATCCGGAACTATCCTGACATCACGCACAACCTGGAATCGCAGTTTCCCGTGGCCTTTTGGGACCGCGCGTTCGCACTCACGCTGGGACGCGAATCTGTCAATCCGCGTCCACTCGACATGAAGCACATTCACAACTTGCTGGAGCCTTACACTGCAGGGAGCATCAGCTACTCCGAGGGCATTCACGACGACGTCAACAAGTTCATCTGGAGTGATCTGGATTAGAATCCCCGCACACAGGTGATCGAGTCGCTGCGAGATTACGCGCAGCTGTTCGTGGGCCCCGAGTTCACCGAAGGCATCGCCCAGGGAATGCTGGCGCTCGAACGGAATTTCCGCGGACCGCTGGCGCAGAACGAGGGCGTCGAAGTCACCCTGCTGCAATGGCAGGAAATGGAGCGGAACGCCCCCGAAGCGGTCCGCCGCAATTACCGCTTCCAACTCGGCCTATTGCGCGCCTATGACGACCCCTCTGTGCGCCGGCGGCTCCTACACGAAACCTGGCTGGAAGAGAAGGCCATGGCCGCTTTGCGCCGCGCGGGCGACCTTGGCACGGCCGAAGCCATGAATCAGGCGGAACGAGCCCTCGAAGAGCGCAGCCCCGAAGCTGTGGCTGGAGGCTTGATGGCCCGTTGCCGCGAACTGGCGGACCAACTCCTGACCAGCATCGGATACAAGACAACCGTGAAGGAGCGCAACCGGGGACTCGCCTCGAACCGCGCGGCCTTCGTTGACGCGATTGATGCGCAACTCAACAGAGCGCGGTGGCTCAGGAAACAATTCGATGCGATCCGGAAGTTATCCGATGAACCGACCAAACGAAAGGCCCTCATGGAAATCGCGGAATACCGCAATCCCGGTCCGGGAGGGATCTACGCGAGCTTCCAGGATGCCGTGAGCTGGGATGCAGTCAAGGATGGGAGGGCATGGGCGTGCGACCCGGGCTTCCTCAGCACGCCAAACCACAATCCTGTCCGCGAAAAACAGGGCCTTTTCCCTTATCCTTCTGGCAGCATGCTCACCGCCTACTACGACACGCCGGTTGTTGTGAAATATGAGCGCCTCGACCCCAAGTCGGAGTATACAGTGCGCATCCGTTATCTGCCGCGCGGCGGCGCTTTGGGTCGAAACCATGTCCGCGCCACGGCCAGTCAGAACCAGCTGATCCATGACTTCCAGCCCATCACCAGCGCCAACATCCTCGGACCGTTTGCCATCCCCCTCACCGCTTATCGCAACGGAACATTGGAACTGATGTGGACCAGCAAGCCGGGCGAGCAGGGCGCGCAGATCCTTGAACTTTGGATCGAGAGCACGCGGCCGCAAAGCCAGCCTCCGGTTGAGGGCCACCAACGATGAATCGGTTGCCCACTTGCGACTTCCATGCGGCTGGAGGCGGACAGAATCATCTTGCCAAGAGGTGGTGCCGAACACTCCAGCCGAATCGCTTGCTCGGCAGACGGCCTGGAGCATCGAAGATGCTAGAGGGATCTGCAAACCTGGCTGCATCTGCTTTCATTGCAGCATCTGTAAACGAAGGGGCTCGGTTAGCCTCACCAAATCGACCTGATTGACCAGAGGGCCCATCCACAGGAGAATTTCTCATGCGATCTTCAGAGTTAGACGGAATCTTTGGACACAGGAACTGCCTTCGTCCCCGACTCCTCTTCGCGCTCCTCGCCGGCGCGTCCTGCTCACAAATTGCCGCCCAGACCGATGCGCTCCGCGCGGCGGAACTTGCGGCCGCTTCCAGCGAGGACCGGCGACTCGAGCTGCCGCTCTATCGCACGATCCCCGCTGCGCCCGTCGAGGAAATGACGCCCACCAACGGCTGGCCGCAACCCGCGAGCTTTCGAAACTGGCAGCGCTCGCACGGCGGTCCGGCCGGCACGCGCTACTCGTCGCTCAACCAGATCCATCGCGGCAACGTCACCCAGCTCGAGGTCGCATGGACCTATCGTTCTGGCGACCGGCGCTCCGAGCGCGGACTGAACGTCCAGGCCAATCCGATCATCGTCGATGGAGTGCTGTACGCTCCGACCGTGGGCCGGGCGCTCGTCGCGCTCGATGCCGCCACGGGTCGCGAGCTCTGGCGCTACGTGCCCGACGAGAAGTACGGCGGAGCCGAAGGCGAGGCCACCGCGCAGCGCGGCCTGGTTTACTGGCCCGGTGAGGCAGGGCACGCCGCGAGACTGTTGTTCAATTCTGGGCAGCACCTCTACGCGCTTGACCCGAAGACCGGACGGCCCATCGGATCGTTCGGTGAGGGAGGTCGCACGCGCACCGGCATCGTCGCCACGGCGGGCGCGATCTACCGTCGCGTCATCACGCACCCCAGTAAGTCCGAAGCCGCCGTATTCGGCTACGACACTATCACCGGACGGCAACTCTGGCGGTTCAACACCGGGCCGCAGCCCGGCGAGCGGTTCTACGATCCAAACGTCGAGCCACAGATCGGCGCCCGCAGCTGGGGTGGCATCGCGCTCGACGAGTCCCGCGGGCTGGTGTTCTTGTGCCTCGGCAATCCGAGGTTCAAACAAGGCATCAGCGGCCCGATCAACGAGAGCTTGTTTGGCGACAGCGTCGTCGCACTCGAGGCGGAAACCGGCCGCTACGTCTGGCACTTCCAGGAGGTCCGCCACAACATCTGGGACATGGACCTGCCGGCGCCGCCGATCCTCGCAACCGTCGAACGACACGGCAAGCGCGTGGACGCGGTGATCGCGCTGACCAAGCTCGGCAACACGCTCGTCCTCGACCGCGTGACGGGCCGTCCGCTCTTCGACTTCTGGCTGCGCCGCGCGCCGGTCTGGCGACTCCCGGGAGTGAATACGTAGCCCTATCAACCGGATCTCGAGCTGCCCGAGCCGTTCGCGAAGCAGACCTTCAGCCTTGATCACGTCACCAACCGCACGCCGGCGGCGCGCGCCGATATTGTCAGCAAACTCAAGAGCGCGACGTTCGGCTGGTTCGAGCCCTATCAGCGACCCGACCAACGTGTCGTGTTCTACGGGATTCACGGAGGGACCGAGTGGACCGGCGGGAGTTTCGATCCGGCGACGGGGATCGTTTACGTGAGCTCCAACGAAATCCCCTGGTTCTGGGCCGCGACCGAGCACCGCGAGGCGGGCAGCGGGATGGAGAAGGGGCGCACTGTGTATCAGAAACGTTGCGCCGCCTGCCACGGCCCTGATCGCACCGGCCTCGGCGTCTCACCCTCGCTCGTTGGGCTTGCGAATCGGTTCTCCGATCGCAGCGGCATGGTCGACATCATCAAGCGCGGACGCAACCTGATGCCGCCGACGACAGGCATCGCAGACCAGGAAGTCGAGGCGGTGATCGATTACCTGTATTCTGAGCGAATGCCGGCGTCCGGAAACACCCGTATGGTGCACACCGGCATGGGCCGCCTGCTGGATCACGAAGGCTTCCCGGGAAGCAAGCCGCCCTGGGGCAATCTCGTCGCGATCGATGCCAACAGTGGCCGGATCAAATGGAAAGTCCCGCTCGGCGAGCACCCGGGCATGTCGGCCTCCGCGCAGCCGACGGGCACGGAGAACTTCGGCGGTCCGACGGTCACCGCTGGCGAGCTGGTCTTCTGCGCGGGCACAACGAACCATCTGATCGCGCTTTCGACAGCAGCACCGGCAAGGAACTCTGGCGGCACAAGCTGCCATTCGGAGGCTACGCACCGCCGGCCGTGTACGAAGTGAACGGCCGCCAATATGCGGTCATCGCAGCGACTTCCGGTGGCAAGCTCGGCCAGGAATCGGGCGACGCGTATGTCTCCTTTGCCCTCCCGCGCAAATGAGGGAGTGCGGCCAGCGCATCGCGGCGCTTCTATCGCTCGCGAGATCCGCGCGCAACTTCCGGTGCTTCTTCGGCTTGGTATCGAGCGCCGCGGGGTCGATCAGGGGCGATCTGACTTGACATGGGATGGTCAGGTGGACGTTGCCGCCAGAACCTGACTGCCGATATGGCTCTGGTACGGTTGCCTACGCTTACGCAGGAACTCCTGGAACGGGGTGCGGCATCAGGGGCGGGCTGGACGGGCGCAAACTCATGGCGGCGATCGGATTTCTCGAGTCCGTCCACCTTTTCGAGAGGAGCTGGAGAATTGCGAGAATTGCCGCTGGGGCCGAGGCTGTTCAGCACCTCTCCGTCAAGGTTAGGTGCGGCCAACTAGTCTTGCGCGCCAAGTTGATGAAGTTCGCCATTGCATTTGGCGTGTAGGATGACGTCCTCCTGATCAAGGCCATGCGATACGGGAGCGGCTCCGCTTCGGTCTTAATCAGTCGAAGTGTTTGGCTGTGAATCTCGCGGTTGATGTTCCAAACCCACAAGACCGCGATTCCGAGATTTTCGGTCACCATCGATCTAATGGCTTCCGCGCTGTCGGACCGCATGATGATCTTCGGATGGAAGTTCAGGCCGCCTAAGTACTCCCCGATCATCCGATCCATGCGCGAACCGCTTTGAAAGGCGATGAACGGCTGCTTCGTGAGCTCCGTTAATCGCACCCGCGCTGGAAAGAACCGCCGGGACCCGACAAAACCGAGAACACTGTCCCAGGTCGCAACATGCTCCAAGTCCTCCTCGACGGCGCCGGCCAAATCGAAGATCAGGTCCAATGCACCGCTCCGCAACTCCGCCAGTAGATGCACGTTGCTGCCGGTTTCGACATAGAGATCAACTCGCGGGAAGAGCTTTCGATAACGCGACAGAAGCTTCGGCAATAGATGGGTGCTGAAGTTCGGTCCCGCACCGATGCGAAGACTGGCAGGGCCTGCAATCCTCAAGTCGCGCAGTGCAGCCGCAGCCGCATCTCGCTGCTCGAGCATCGCGGCCGCAAAGCGTAGGAGGACTCGCCCGGCATCCGTGAGTACCAGCCTGCCGTCGCCCTTCGCATATAAGGAGAGCCCCATTTCCCGCTCTAGCGACTTCAGCTGCTGATGGATGGCTCCCGGTGTCAGATTTCGGCGGCTGGCCGTCTCCTGGAAACTGCCGGTTTCGTTCAGCAGCAGCAAGCTACTCAGTTCATGAAGTTCCAAGGGTGATCCTCTTTAGAAATTCTAAATCATAATGCTGGTTTTATTGAATTGTACTGCAAGGCAATCGACTGTACCATCGCTAAGGCATGGTGTTACCAAACCAAGACCGGCGAGCATTTAGTGGACAGAGGCAAGCCGCAGCAGATTGCGGCGAGGATTTGGGAGGCAAACTGAGAATCGGGAGCAAAGAAGCTGCGAGCGGTATAGAGCGAAGGCAACTGCTGCGGGGCGCATTGGCCACGGCCGTTTCGGCTTCGGTTGGCAGGCCCCTGCGGGCGTAACCGCGGCGGCCGAAAATTGTTCTGATCCTGGCCGATGACATGGGATTCTCCGATCTCGGATGCTACGGCTCTGAGATCTCGACGCCGAACCTCGACAGACTGGCCAAACGGGGCGTCCGGTTCACACAGTTCACGAACTTCGCGCGGTGCTGCCCGACGCGCGCGGCGGTTAAGTATTAAGAGTTCTGCAAAAAGGAAATGGGTCATGCTAAACCTTTCACAAATCCGTTAGCGGCGGAGAAAGAGGAAAGGCAGATGACCCGAAAGCAGAATAGCGCAAAAGCGGACTGGA
>Ga0194130_10002241_pt1 | contig 28406 bp, 21 predicted proteins | sample TA2KigsurfametaG_FD_160084 | JGI IMG/M metagenome (GOLD analysis project Ga0194130, IMG submission 160084) | Freshwater microbial communities from Lake Tanganyika, Tanzania - TA2015050 Kigoma 12 surface | ecosystem: Environmental > Aquatic > Freshwater > Lake | place: Tanzania: Lake Tanganyika...
AAAACGCGCTAGCAGGAAGAGTATTAAGAGATGCCCATTTTAAAAGTCAAATTATTAAATTGCCCATAAGAAGATAAAATTAGTACATGGATTGCCGTGCTCCCTACGGTCGCTCGCAATTGTAAAGAGAGAGGGGACCTAGCAATGACGAAAGAAAAAGCGCAATGACAAAGTGAGAGGGGACTCGCAATGACTTACTTTCTTCAGTCACCGCGAGCGCAGCGAAGCAATCCAAGTATTTGTAATTTTATGAATACAAGAATCACCACGGCCCCTAAAGGGGCCTCGTGATGATAGTTAAGATCAATAATTTTGAAAAACTAAAGCAATCAGAGTGATGTTTTTTTATAATAATCAATAAGCAAGCTCATAATCTTCATTTCGACGGAAAACATGCGCCCAACTAATCCGGCTTGGCACCGTTCTCCTTGATCTGAAAGAACAGTAAAAAATGTGAGCAAGAGTGTATCGGCTGCTTCTTTATCGCGGTCCTGAAAAGTACGATAAAAGGCCATAACTTCTGAAGAAACGCGCAACATATATTCATATTGAGAGAAAGTACCATCCCTATTTAAATAGAAACAGGGAACTCTTAAACGATTGGTTTCTGCATCCAATGCCGTTTTTAAAGCATTTCTCACGCCTCCATGTTGAACCATATCATGGTTCAAATGGTTTGCAATGACTGGATCAGTATAAAATTTTAAGATATCTTCATTATTTCTAGCTAAATCCTGAAAAGCGCCAAAGCCTAATTTATTCCATAATTCATTTAGGGCTGCTCTCAGTCGAAGGTGATACTCTTTTGCCAAAGTATTTCCGTAAGACATAACAGTTTCTTCTGGATCATCCCTAAACTGATTTTGACGTTCTGTCATTTCTCTTGTGAGATCTTCTTGAAGGGCTAAAAGGATTTGATTCAAAGGTTCTCTCCGGACTTTCACCACAGCAGGAGCAGGAGCAGGGGCAGCAGCTGCTGCTGGAGGGGCGCCTTTATTTTCGGTGAGAAAATGATCCAAATCAAGGCGGGGGCCTTGGGCAAGGAGTACTTCAGGCTTAAGACTGCGTAAAGGAGTTATGACGCGGGCCGTAATTTCATCAGCTTTCCCTTTTAGCTGACCAAAAAGCTCGCCAAGATTGAGAGCTGCGACTTCTTCATCAAGTTGATCTTTTTTATCATAAGTGAAATTTTGAACCAAATCCATTATTCTTGGAGATGCCTTAATTTTTTGATGGAGTTGAGTATATAGTCTTGAAAATTGAATAAATAAATCATTGTTCATGAGATTTGGATGTAGAAAAGAATCTAAAAGCGGAGAAGCAACATTGAAATTAAACTTCTTTTCTTCACAAAAGCCCATAATCACATCTAAAATGGTTTTATGAGTGCGTGCAAGAAAATCATCTGCGAATACTGGTTGGCCATGCAATCCGCATCCATGTGGATCAATGAAACCAAATTCTTGATCAATAACTGTTTCAATGGCTTCACTTAATTTATTACGTTGAGCCACTACATAACGTGCAAGAGTAAGCTTATCTTCTTCTTTGCCCGGAAATCCAACGACAGCAGTGGCTGCGGGTTTAGCAGGAGCTTTTATTTCTTTTTCCTCAACAACTATTGGTTTGACCTCTTGTTGATGAACAGGAGGAACAGCAGCTGGGGTCTGTGGCACAGTTGCAGGTTTTATAGTGAAAGGGAGGTCTGAAGGAAGCGTACCCACCCCCAGTGCGATGGAAAATAAACTATGACCCCCTCTTCCTCTGTTTCTGCCTCCCATACTAAATCCCTGAGGAGCTGGAGCATCGGCTGCATTAAATTGGTATGCAGGAGCAGGAGCAGGCGCAGCAGCAGCTGCGAAAGGGTTATAATCGCGGAGAGGAATCGGTTGATAAGCAGGAGGTGGTGAGTGACGACCTCTTTCTTCAACAGGTAATCTTGCTCCGTCATATGCAGGAGGTCTAGGCGCCTCAAAACGCGGAGCAGGCGCAGGGGCGTGGCCTGCAAAATGATCAAATAAATCAGCATCATATGCTACGCCTCGAGCAGCAGCTGCAGGGGGTGCTGGAGCAGGCGCAGGAGGCATTGAGGCGGCTAAAGCTGCTTCCTCTTCTCTTCTATTACGTTCTTCCACTTCATGTGTGTGCATAGAAAGCTCCAGAACCTTTCTCATCATTTCATCTTCATCATCAGCTTCAGCAGAATATGTTGGTGCACATATGAAGAGAAAGCCAGTAGCGGCGAGTAGAATGGGCGTAAGTTTAAACTGTGTCATGGTTTTTTCCTCGTTAAAGCAAAATGCTGGATAAAATATATTTCATATATGGGTACTTTAAAAAGTCATTACAAGGGTTTCAAAGCGTTTTATGGTTTTGTAGTATTAATTAAAGTTTCACTTATCCGTAACTCCACGGACGTTTTCCAAGAAAAGCGCGTACCGATTTTACCTCTAAATTCTTGGAAGTGACGAAGATTTCATATGAACCATCGCGCTTTAGGGTATATTTGTCAATTAAAATTTCGGGCATTTGGTGGTATCTTTTACATGCATGCCAAGCGTATCCGGTGGTTATAAGGGCCTTTCCAGAACACATTTCTTTTGTAATTTTGAGCATAGGTTCTCCGGAAATGAATGGCTGGTTAATCATGTGTACGGGACCTATTTTAATGGCGTGTTGTGGCCACTCTTTTTTTTGCCGCGCCCCTTGTTCTTTCATCCATTGATCCGTATAAAATTTTCCTTTTTCCAAACTTGAAGCATAAAGTGTGTTGTCTTGTACATACGCCAAAACACTCCCATCCCCTGCAGCATAAAGAGTGGTGGGTTTGTTCAGTAATAGAAGAAGAGTTGCATGGAGGCAAAGGATAAGACCGCCCCATCGCCAGCGATTTTTCCAAAGACAAATCCAAAGGCAGCCTAAAGTTACAAGACCTAGAAACTCAAGGGGAGGCGTGGGTACCAGGAGAGCAGCACCAGGCCAAGAAGAAACCATCTCTGCAATATGTATTAGGTTGCATAAACCAAAAGAAAATATTTGAAAAGCATAGTCAAAGCCCCCTCCTAAAAGAGAAAAAACGCTTATTGTTGCTGCTGGCATAATGAGAAAGCTTGTCAGGGGAATTGCTAAAAAATTACCTACAATGGCTTGTAAGGTAAAGCGGTTAAAAAGAGCTATGGTATAAGGAGTGGTGGCAAGAGTTGCAATGAAGGTTGTTGAGATCATCCCAGCTCCATAGACAACCAACCGTCGCAACGTTCCTCCTTCGAATGACCACTGGCGCAACGGCGTCCATCCTCCTTCGTAGGCTGCAATAAGCCCAATGACAGCAGCAAACGAAAGTTGAAAGCTGGCAGAAAGCAAACTTTCGGGGCGTAAGGTTAAAATTACAGTTGCGGCAAGTGCAACCAGGCGCATGGAGAGTGGATTGCGATCAAGGATGATACCCACCATAGAAATGGTGATCATGACAAAGGCCCTCTGGCCAGGAATGCCAAAACCGGAAATAGACAAGTAAGCAAACGTTGCAAAAATAACAAGAATAGCTGCCCATTTTTTAATGGGATAATTCTCAGCTAAATAAGGAATAAGGGCGAGTCCACGTCGAAAAGTCAAGAATATGAGACCTGCCACTAAGGTTAAATGAAGACCCGAAATGGCAAGTATATGTGCAAGTCCTGCATCTGTAAAAGCCTGGCGTATGTTTGGACTAATTCCTGAGCGATCTCCTGTAATAAGTGCTGAAGCAATCTCACCTGTTTGGCCAGGCAGGCGTTGGCGGATGGTTTGTGTTAACTGAAAGCGCATCCAGGAAAGCCAAAGATTGTTTTCTTTTTTGATAAGAGTTTGGAGCGGGCTTTTAGGGCGTCCTATGGCTCCAATTTCTTGGAAGTACGCTTGGCGCCTAAAATTATATCCGCTTAAGCTCACGGGTTCAGAGAGAGGAAGCAGCCCAAGAGTCAGAGAAACACGGTCGCCAATTGTAACTCCGAGAGAGTGAGTGACAGGAAGTGATAAGCGTATTTTGCGAAGAGGAGGCAGGGGCTTAGGAAGATCAAAATTATCGAGCGTTAACCGATGACGATTGGGGAGCTCTTCTATTTCCGCAACGCGTGCTGTGATATTTATTGTGTCGATTTTGTGAAGGAGGAATGGTGTTGAGAGCCAATCAGTGCGTATTTTGGCAGCAAAAAATCCGCAAGAGATACTGAAAGTTATGCTGAAAAAAGCCAGTGCCCAAAATGAGCTTGGCGTTTGTTTTTTTCTAACAATTAAAAGAATAAAAATTCCAAAAAGGCTGCCAATAAATGGAATCAGGGCGCAGAGAAATGACGGCTCGTTTTGCACTGAAAAATAAAGACTTATCCCTGTGCCCATACCAACAGGCCACCACAAAAGCCAGCGAGACTTTTCCTCGAAGAATGATTTCAAAACATTCATCATGCTTACAACCTATAGTTGCATATCTTATTGACACTAACGAAAGAGGTGTGACTATAAAAGGCACCACTTTGACTCAGGAGGAGGGTGAAGAGGGTATGAGTAATTATGAGCCAGGTTGTCACTGCGAACGAAATGAATATGTCCATGAAAGAAAGATAATAATACATGGATTGCTTCGTCACTGAAGCTCCTCACAATGACGAAAAGAGAGAGAGGATCATAATGACAGAAGAAGACCACGCGCAAACATTTTGAATGAAGGTCGTATTTGTGCTATCACCACAGATAAGCTTGATTTATTTATGGTGTTTGAATATGACGGTTATTACACGCTTTGCCCCTTCCCCAACGGGCTATTTACATATTGGTTCTGCACGAACAGCTCTTTTTAATTGGCTCTTTGCCCGCCATCATGGTGGGAAATTTTTATTACGTATTGAAGATACTGATCGCGCACGTTCAACGGACAATGCCATCCAAGCTATTTTTGAAAGTATGAAGTGGTTGGAATTAATGTGGGATGAGGATCCTGTATTTCAATTCAGTCGAGCAGAACGTCATGCTGAGGTAGCGCGGCACCTGTTGGAGGAAGGTAAGGCCTATCATTGCTATTGTTCTCCTGAAGAATTGGAACAGATGCGCGAAGAGGCGCGGGCAAAAAATTTACCGCCGCGGTATGATGGCAGATGGCGCGATCGTGATCCTTCAGAAGCGCCTAAAGGTGTTAATCCCGTCATTCGATTTAAAGCTCCTCAAGATGGTGAAACTGTTGTCGATGATAAAGTCCAAGGTGTTGTGCGCTTGCAAAATAATCAGTTGGATGACATGGTTTTGCTGCGCGCAGATGGCACTCCTACCTATATGCTTTCAGTTGTGGTCGATGATCACGATATGGACATTACGCATATCATCAGAGGAGATGATCATTTAACAAATGCATTCCGTCAGCAAAATCTTTACCATGCTCTTGGATGGGATGTGCCTGTGTTTGCGCATATTCCACTCATCCATGGACCTGATGGTGCTAAGCTGTCAAAACGACATGGAGCTTTAGGTGCAGAAGCCTATCGCGATATGGGTTTTTTGCCAGAAGCCATGCGTAATTATCTTTTAAGATTAGGATGGGCCCATGGAGATGATGAAGTCATTCCCACTCAACAAGCAATTGAATGGTTCAATTTAGAATCGATTGGTCGTTCGCCTGCACGATTTGACCTTGCAAAGTTGACCAACCTGAATGCCCACTATATGCGCGAGACACCGAATAATCTTTTGGTTCATTTGATCACAGACCCTCTTACGCGCCTTTTGGGTCGTTCATTTACAAGCGAAGAGCAAGAACGCCTTACAAAAGGAATGACAGGATTGAAACAGCGCGCAAAAACACTTATTGAACTCGTAGACAATGCGCGTTTTTATTGTGAGCGTCCTCTCTTTACTGAAGAAGCAAAAAAAATGATGACACCTGATCGGTTGATTCCTGTCAGCAAAGTGATTGAACGTCTGCAAACACTTCCTGACTTTGATGAAGAATCGACGCAAGCAGCGGTGCGTGAAGTCGCTGCTGAGTGTGGACTAAAACTCGGGGATTTGGCACAACCATTGCGCATTTTTTTAACGGGAAGCACAGTTTCTCCCAGCATTTTTGAAATCATGGAAGTTCTGGGGCCCACTGAAACTATAAAACGCTTACAGATGAAGTGAGGTGATTTATATGACATCTTATAAAACTCTTGATGATACAACATTTGCCAATAAGTCCATTTTAGTGCGTGCTGATTTAAACTTGCCCATGAAAGATGGACAGGTAACAGATGCAACGCGCGTGGAGCGCTTGCTGCCAACGGTAAAAGAACTCATCGCTCAAGGGGGGAAAGTCATTTTAATGTCCCATTTTGGGCGTCCCAAAGGAAAGTATAAGGAAGAAGATTCTTTAAAACATCTTTTGCCAACGCTGACTAAAATGTTTCATCAACCAGTTCTTTTCGCTCCTGATTGCATTGGGCCAGAGGCGACGAAGATGGCGCAGTCTCTTCAAGCTGGTCAAATCTTGCTTCTGGAAAATTTACGCTTTCATGATGAAGAAGAAAAAAATGATTCATCATTTGCAAAGGCGTTAGCAAGTCTTGCTGATATATATGTGAATGATGCATTTTCATGCTCTCATCGCGCACATGCATCCGTTGTTGCCATTACATCCTTTATTCCTTCTTATGCAGGTCGTGGAATGCAAGCGGAGTTGGAAGCTCTCTCACGTGTTATGGGCAATCCTCGTCATCCTCTTCTTGCTATTGTTGCTGGATCAAAAGTTTCCACAAAACTTGAGCTGCTTCAAAATCTTGTGGAAAAAATGGACGGCATCGTGATCGGTGGTGGAATGGCAAACACGTTTTTGAAAGCTCAAGGGTATTCTGTTGGTCAATCGCTTTGTGAAGATGAAATGCTGGATACAGCTCTCGTGATTTTAAAAGAAGCAGAGCAAGCGGGTTGTGAAATTATTTTGCCGCAAGATGTTGTTGTGACAAAAGAGATTAAGGCGCAAACTGAGCGGCGTGTTGTATTTGTTTCTGATGTTTCTCCTGATGATAAAATAGTGGATATCGGAGAAGAGACTTTAACGTACATTCAAACAAAAATAAAAAATTCTGCAACTGTTGTGTGGAATGGACCTGTTGGCATTTTTGAAATTCCTCCCTTTGATGTAGGCAGTACTACACTTGCAAAATGTATTGCCGAGTGCACGCAAAAAGGAACTTTGATCAGTGTTGCAGGAGGAGGAGATACTCTTGCTGCTCTGGCACATGCTGGATGTGGTGATGCGTTCACTTATACTTCAACAGCTGGAGGTGCTTTTTTAGAATGGTTGGAAGGAAAAATTCTTCCAGGTGTTAAAGCGCTTGAAGTATTGTAAGAAGTTATCCTTTTTCTTTTTTCCTAACTTAAATTCAAAAAAACTTATCCATTAATACATGGATGTTATCAAAATCATCATTAACTAATTTATTAAAATTTTAGGGGGTTGTTCAACCTTAAAAGTCTACATTAACCTCTTTTTAATTAAATTATTGGTACTGTGGAATAATTTAATTTTAATTTATTAACAGGAGGAAATGATGATGAAGAGTTACGCAAAAGAATTTGAAAAGAAACCATTTAAACAGAAAATGAGCAAGGCGTTACTCTTGATGAGTGTTGCAATTATTTCTTCCAATGTGGCTTATTCCGCTGAGGACAAAGCGGGCGATGATCCCATGGGATTCAACTCTGCACTCTTAAGAAGTTCAAGTGATCAGGCTGGCAGCGACTTAAGAAGTTCTACTGGAGGTGGAGAAGCTCCATTCCTTGGAGCACTTTCTCAAAGTCTACGCGATTCCTCAGAGGTCGTAAGTAAGGAACAAATGGTTGAAGAGGAAGATCCGGCAGGCAAATTTTTACGTGATGTAAACAAAGCTTTAGCAGAAATGGAAAGTCTTGAAAAACTTGTAGCGCCCTATTTAGCAACACACTTGAATCCTCTCAATCCAAGCTACAAGAGTCCCCTTGCTGTGGCTAAAATTCCTGTCCGCCCGGGCTGGCAGGCTCTTATGGTAAACCCCGTTGTGGTTGATAAAGGCACAGCTAATGTTTCTAAGTTTAAAGTTATTGGGGATAAAGCACTTGAAGAAGCTCTCCAAGCGCGCTTAGCTAAAATACCAGCAGATAAGCTCTTAGAGACGAAGAGGAAAGAGGCTAGAGAGAAGCGTGAGAAATTTAAAAAAGAGGTGGCTGAGAAACTTAACGAGAAGCAAGTAAAACAAGAAAAATTAACCGACGAGAGAAAAACATATTCTCACAATGTAATGGAAGTTTCTTTGGGGAGTGGATTACAAGCGAGGCCAGTATCAGAAGATGATTTAAAGCGCCTTTCTGAGATGGTATCTACTTGGTACTTAGGTGTGTGCGAGGGGGCTCCAGGTGATGTTCGTGGAATCTTAAATGGAATTGATAAATTGTCACAATTGTTGAGGAGTCTTCCTCTTCAATTAGCAGAGCCTATGGTTGTGAAAGGGCTTTTTGAGTTAATTGAGAATAATGAAAAAACTGAACTCATTCTGGGTTTGTTAAATGGCTTAGTGGTTGATTATTTTCTTTTAAGAGCTCAAGGACTTTGGGAAAGGTTGCTCCCCGGTTACTTAGACTTAACGACATCTGTTAGTACGTTAAAGAATATAAAGGAAGAAGGTGAAAGGGAAGACGACTTTATAAAGGCATTATTGGAAGATACTAATTTATTTAAGAGCGTATTTTCAACTATTGTAAAAGTCATTCAAGATAAGACATCTCAGTACATGGAAAAAGCTCTTGTAAATATAAAAGAGCAAGACACACGAACTATTGTTACAAAAGCATTTGAATTAGCTATTGCTCACTTTTGTGATGGCGGAATGGATCCATTCCGTAAGCCAAAAGAATCTAAATTTCAAGCTGACATTCAAGTAACGATAGACAGTAAGAAAATAGTGTTACGTGAAGTAATATCAACTATTGTTAATGAAGCCCTTCAAATAGCTGCCCATCAATCCACAGGTCGTTCCACAGAACGCATTGTATATGATGAGAAGACAAGTACCTGGAGAAGGATAGTCGTGCCGGCTGGGACTTTAGTGGGGAAGGAAGTGTCCTATCCTTTGAAGGGTGATACTTTCGCTGTGAACGTTACGCCTCTAATGCAAGCACTTCATTCAATAGTGAGTTCTTTAGCTCCGAAAGGTGGCCTCTTGACTAGGGGGCCAAGCATTGAGGCTCCGCCTGCTATAGAAGTGATTTATGTTCCTGTTCCTGATGATATCCAGGCTCATTGGAAAATTTCTTCTAGTCCTTTAGGAGAAAAGAAAGCTGCAGAAAAGAAGGCTGAAGAACAGAAGGTTGAAGAACTGAAGAATGCATTTCCAAAAGTGCAGCCAAAAGGAATTGCTTCTGGAGCAACCTCAAAAGAATGGGACGCTTTTACTGAAGAGACTCGGCGTGATTATGTACAAAGTCAATCTCCTCTGGCTGAGTTAGATTATCGCCTTATAGAAGAAAGAGAAGATTTCCTGAATGAAATTGTTCAGTCGAGAAGTTTTCAGTATGTGTTAGAAAATGGAAGAGGAAAGAGTGGCAAGCGAAGGGAAAAACCTGCAATTGAAAGCCTTAGTGATTTTCTCTCTCAATCTATTCATAAGCAAAATCACGAAAGAAGAGGGCGTTATGATTTTGCTCAACTCCTTCCTCCAAGAGGTCGTGTTCTTATCATGCAGGATATGCCAAAAGTTTTTTCCTTTAGGCCAGAAGTGAGAGTGGCTGAATTACTTCAGGACCTTGGTAGTTTCTTTCGAACACACTTGCATTCAATCTCCGATATGAAGAGAAAGGTCCAAGGAAATTTGGATGCTTATTTCAATCCAAAAAGGGTTGGTGTTGAATTTCAAAATACTCACAAACGGAAACTTACGGATGCGTTTTCAGTCGCACTAGGTGCTGACACTGAAAAGGCTTGGAATAATATTATGCCTATGAGGGGTAAAGGAGGAAGTTTAACTCATAGTGAAGAACGTGTGTTTAGGAAAGAATTAAGCACGCACGTTCAGTCACTCTCTACTCTTGAAAAAAATCTTGCAGACTATTTAGAAAAATATGGAGATGGAGTGTTAAACGCAGATAAGAAATTGGCACTTGCAACCATGGATTTAAGTGTAGAGAGGTTTATCAAGGCAGCAGAGGAACTTATGGTATTTAAAACCAAAAGTACAAATTTTGCTGCGGGAAAGTCTTTTGCTGCAACTCCTGAAGAAATAGAGGCGGCAAAAGTGTCTTTTAAAGGAAAGTTTGAAGCGGATATTACGGTTAAGGAGGCCTTGAACTATGTAAAGGCGAGTGAAGAGGCAAATTCCCAAGGGGATAGAGAAAGACGCTATCACGATTGGAAGACTGTTATATCTTTCTTCAAATCATTTTTTTCGGACACTCTTACTGAATCTTTAAAGATTCTCAATGGGGCAGAGCAATCGCTGGACAAATTAAAGCAAATGTTTGCGTATTCTGGAGGAGAATTGGAAGATGAAGATGAGAATGAAAGTGCGCCTATTGGTGACCGGGTAGATCCCCAGGTAGATTCAGCGGCAGCTCCTCTTCCAAGTGCTTCAGCTCCTCAGGATGGTAAGGGGTTGGGGGACTCCCAACAACTTGTAAGCCTGAGTGCAAGTGTAGATGTGAAGGATGCACTAGTAAAAGCATCAGACGATGCAGGAGGAGCAGATGTTGTAGCAACCCCAGGAGAAGAAGTGGTGAAAAAATAAAGAGAGTGTCCTCATGTGGTCCCGAAGGTATCGAGGTGATTCCTGTATTTCTGGATTGCCATGGCCTTCGGCCTCGCAAAAACATAATAAGGTTTCAGAGAGATGTTAAATGAGCAGGAAAGAAACGAGAAGGAAAAAGGAATGACATTTATTACACATAAAAAAATAACCGCTCTTTTCTTGTTCACTCATTTTATTATTTCCTCAACGCCGCTTAATGCTGCAGAAGAGTTTATTAATAGTTTATTTGGTCCGCCTAAGCCACCTAATCCCTCAAAAGTGTCTCACCAACAAAAGGGAGCATCGCCTGCACGGTTGTCAGAAGTTGCGCCTCCAGAAACAAAAGCTCCCAGTTTGGAAGAATCTCAGTTCCAAAGAACGGAGCGCTTTTTTCAAGACCTTCCTACAATTTTGCAGCATATGGATAATTTAGAAAAGCGCATGTGGTTGTTGCTGCCGCACCATCCTCGTAATCCAAGAAAGACCAATGAATCTCCAGATGATTGGCGATATTTAATGGCAGTACCAGTTGCTGAGCCTTTAGAAGGTACTCTACGTGATCGACTTGCAAAATTTCCAAGCACTCAGGATTTAATCAATAGGGGACTCTTACTTGATGTAGAAGCTTTTAAAAAGAAAGTGGCTGACGAAGAAGCTCTTAGAAAGAAACAGGCCTTAGAACAAGCTAAAGAGAGTAAAAAAAAGAAATTACAAAAGAGTACGTCTGTTCCCAATTTGACAGAGAATTCGGACACAGCGGATAAGAGCAATCAAGAGCCGAGTGAAGATACCCTAACTGGCCAATTGCGTCTATGGCTTTATTCTAAGAGTAGTTTATCTTCTCAGGCTCTTCCTAAAACGTTCTTCAATGGATCAGTGTTTATTGAATGGTGGAGAACTCTTCCTCCAGAGTTGGTAGATAGCAAATTATATAAAGAGGCTGTTAAATTGCTTCCTGCAGTCTTAAAAGTTGGGGGAGAAAGACCCGTTGGTATAACAGTAAATACTTTGAATGAACTTTTTAATCAAAGTCTTCTCCTCAGAGCCCAAGCACTCTATGGGCAGTTTTTGCCTCTTTTTTTAGACGCACGGGTGGGACGTCGTACTTTAATAAATCTAAAAGAGGAAGCTGACAGAGAAGACGAGGGATTAAGAGCTATTTTAAGTGATAGTAAGATAGTTGAGAAGACTACCTTAATGAAGGCTATAGAGGGTAATATTATTTCTGTTCTCTGCGACGCTGTTCTTCCTCCTTTTCATGCGGCACTTGATCAATCTAAAGAAGTAGATAGGAAAGAATGCGTCTTGCATGCATTTTATCAAGCCGTGCAAGAACTCTTAAATGATCGGTCTGTAGCCTACAATAAAATAAAAATAGAGAAAAGAGCGTTTACGGAAGAACATTTGGCAAGCATTAAAGCCATGAAGTTAGAATTACAAAAAGGGATAGTTAAAGTCGTACGAGAGGCTTTAGATAATGCGTTACGCCAAGCCACTGGAACGCTTGTTCAAGCGGAGCAGCCAGCCGGACGATTGACATATTGGCGTTCAACACCGAAAAAAGCTCCGGATCTTGATCCAAATCTCATCACCATTGATATTGCTCCTATCCTGCAAAAAATTGATAAATTTTTAAATCCTCCCCAACAACAGACAGGCTATATGGCTAAATTGTGGGCAAGCAAGGAGAAAACCTTTGCGCCACAACTTGTACGCCCTCCTCTTTCAGAAGAGGTGATGAAACAGTGGCGGCTTTTGCCTTACAGACAAGTGGAAAAAACAGGTAGAAAATGGGTATCAAAACGGTCTAGATCAACCTCCACAAAAGCTATTGAGAAGAGAAATTTTCCAACTGTTGAGGTCAAAGCAATCACATTTGAGGAAAGTCGAGCACAATATGTGCGGAGCTTATCTCCTGAGAGAGAGGATATCCAACTGAAAAGTAGGGTTATGGAGGAAATGCTTGGGCTGAAAGAAGCTCAAAACACTCCTACTCTTAAATCATTCAAGTTAAGAGAATTTTTCAATCCACCACGAAAAGAAAAAGTATCCCCTGGAGGCAAAGAAAAAGCATCAGCTGCAAGCGCAGAAGAAATAGTACCTGTGAGGGTATTCTCTGATATGCTAAGAGTTTTTACATATTCTCCTGGTATTGATGCGGTGCAGTTTTATCCAAGAATTTTTACATTCATCGAACAATTTGTAGAACAAGTGATAGAAAATCAAATGGCTTTGCAAAAAACGGATGATACCCATTTGGGTGCTTATCTTAACCCAACAAGACCAAGTAGGAGCTTTTATAAAAAGGAAAGAAAAAGTCTCGCCAGATTATTTCCCCTTTTAAAAGAAGCAGAGTTAAGCAGTGAGTTGGCATCTGCTGAAGTTTTTAAAGAGAGTGGAGATAAATTCAAAATTGCAGCAGAGAATGATGAATTTAGAGGAGAGTTGATAGGGCATGTTCTGTGGCTCTCAAGATTTGAGAAATTAACTATTGCTCATCACGAGGCAATCCCACCTGTTGAGCAGCTTGTAAAAGAAGTCAAAAAAGCTTTACTTTTTAAGATGAAGTGTGAGGCCTTTTCAGAAAATAAATCTCTTCCGTTAGATCAAGAGCAAGAAACCGCTGTAAATACTTTTTTTGAAAGCAAATATACTCACGGCGTACAAGAAGGTTTAGAGCGTCAAAATAAACGAGACCATTCAGCTAAGCCAATGTCTAACGGCACAGCGGTTATGCAGGATTGGAGTGTTCTGCTTCCTTTCTTTAAAACTCTTTTACTGGAAACTTTAACCTCCTGCTTATCCTCTTTCGAAGTTCCCGAGGGAACCTTAGAGAAACTAAAAAAGCAATGTGAGGGTTCTTGAAGTGCACCTGCAGGTGTTCAATAAGGCGGGAGATAGATAAGATTAGGATTGTCACTGCGAGCGTAGCGAAGCAGTCTATGTATTTATGGCTAAGATTGTAATCCATGGATTGCTTCGTCGCATTCGCTCCTCGCAAAGACAAAAAGGGAGGCTGCAACGACAGGGAGAAAAAAGATTCAGAATGAAGAATGAAAGATATTGTTTCCCTTTATCTCCTCTCCTACATCGTTCAACAATAAATTCATAAAGTTATAAGATAATTATCTAATAATTAACGAACAATTGGATAACAATTAATGTATTAATTAATTTAGAAATAATTCATATTATAAAAAAAAGAGAGCAACCCCCCTTGACAGGGCAGAAAATATACCTTAATACAAGCAGTACCTTAATAAGTGAGAAATCACTAGGTACTTAATCAAATAAATAAAAAAATAAAATTGTATTTAAGGAAAATTTTATGCATACACAAATTGCAAAAACGAACTCTTTTCCGACGATTTCTACGTTCATTAAATTCTTACTGATTGTTCCCCTTACACTTATCGTTTGTGCTCAAGATTTTAATGCATTTGGTGCTGATGGCAAAGAGAAAGACCCACTTTTGCCAAAAGATAGAATTTCCATTAATGGGGGCAATCATGGTGGTGAATTGCGCCGTATGGAAGAGGGAGATGGGGGGCAACTTAGGCCACATGTTGATTTAAGGGTTTCTTTTCCGCCTATTCCATTTGATGAAACTTTACTCGATGCTGTGGCCGCTCTTAATTTTGATCAAATTGTCATTACGCAAGATTTATCGGAAGCAGTTGATACTAGCGCTGCGGAAGCAGAAATGAATAAAATTACGGAGTATTTAGCTTACATGTCCGGCGACGCTGATTATATTGAGGGTGTAGTAGAACAAGCACGCGCAGGTGGATACTATAACGAGAATGTAGAACAATTTAAAATCGCATTGAGAGAAAGAGCATGGACTGCTGCTACTGAAGGCCCCCTTGCATCATTTCTTGGTGTACTTGTAGGTAAAATTGATATTTTTCAAAAGCAAACTTCAGCACTCCAGGGTCAAAATACATTACGACAAAATGAGCTTGTGAGGCTTAGAACTATTATTGAAAAATTACAAAATGGATTTCTGGATTATCGTAGGCGCAGTCAGCAACTAGAGGAAAATCGCGCTAAATTGGCAGCAGAGCTAGAGCGCGTGAGGTCACAGCCTGCGCCACAAACGCATCCTGTATCTATGAAAGCTGGAGTGGGAAGTAAGTATTGGTGGCTCACCTGGTTAGGTATACCTATTGGGGTAGGTGTTGGGGGAGTGATTGGTGCGTTAATAGCACATTTTTATATTAAATAATATAAGTAAGTAAAGGCGGATACTTAAGAGACATACATAACAATTATTAAGAAAGGAAAAAAAATGAAAAGGACAACGATTTATACATTACTTTGCACAACGATGATGGTTTCAGGAGTTTCTATAGCGGCAGAAAAGAAAGATGCCATACCAGTAGGGACACCTGCTAAGCTTAGTCATTTGCGACAAGAGATTGCAGCAGCTCCGGGAACTCCTCAGATAGTTGCTGAGCAAGAGGCACGTTTTGCAAATGCTGGTTTAGACACCCCAGATAGAAAATTTTATACTGAGAATGCTGTTGAACAAGCTCGGAAAAAAAGAGATGAAGAGACAGCACGAAAGCTAGTTGTAATTGATACAGCAAAAGAGAAAGAACGTATCAGACGAGAAGAAGAAGCACGAAGTGCTAAGAAGAGTGAAGAGCAAGAAGCCCTTATTGCGCGCGCAAAAGCTGCAGCAGCCCAGAAGGATGAAGAAAAAGCTGCTTTGCAACAGAGGATTGTAACGTTAACTTCTGAAATTAGTAGCATTCAAGAAAATTATGATAAAGCTCTTGCAGCCTCAACGGCGGCAACGGCAGAGAAAGATAGAATCGCTGCAGAGAAGGATGCAGCTCTTGCAGCCTCAACAGCGGCAACGGCAGAGAAAGATAGAATCGCTGCAGAGAAAGATAGAATTGCTGCAGAGAAGGATGCAGCTCTTGCATCTTCAACAGCGGCAACGGCAGAGAAAGATAGAATCGCTGCAGAGAAGAATAAAATCGCTGCAGAGAAGGATAAGGCAATTAGGAGTAAACAGATTGCTCAAGAACAATTAGAATCAATGAAAAAGACATTGGAGGAAAAAAGAAAAGAACTTTCTGAATTAGTCAGTAAAATGGGTACTTATGAAGTAAGAACTCTAGCTCTAGAAGGTCACCTTAAGACTAAAGAGGAAGGTGAAAAAAGACTGACGAAAGCATTAGAGGACATTGCAAATCATGGAGCCTTAGCGCCAACGCCTGGGCTCAGTGATGCAGACAAATTAGCTGCTGAAAAAGCTAGACTTGCAAAAGAAGAGGAAGAGAGAAAAGCCGCTGAGGAGGAGACCGCGAGAAAAGCTGCAAAAGCAGAAGAAGAGAGAAAAGCCGCTGAGGAGGAGACCGCGAGAAAAGCTGCAAAAGCAGAAGAAGAGAGAAAAGCCGCTGAAGAGGAGACCGCGAGAAAAGCTGCTGCAGCTAATACTTCCAGCTCAGGTGCTCCTTCGGCAACTAATGTAAGTGTTTCTGCTGCGTCCACTCCTGCACCAAAGAAAGCCCTACCGAAAGCTGCCTTTAAACCAGCCCCAGGAGCTGGTGGCACTGGCACAGGTACTGGCACAGGCACTAAGCACGAATAGAGAGATAGTTCACACTCTATCTTTATGGATATTAAAGAGACCTCAGGAATTCAGATACTTGACATATCAATTCCTGAGGTTTATGTTGAGCCGACTAAAAAATAACAACCTCAATAAGGGTTGACTTGTTCTATATAAAACCAATCCTTGAAGGCATAAGATGAAAAAAGCTATTGTTTCTGCTGTTTCTTTCTTAATTTTCTTTGAAAATTTTTATAGACCTGCTGTAGCAAATCAATCCAACCCTGCTTCACAACCTGTGAGCTCCTTTTCATATTTCTCACAAGGGCGTGTCGGCGTAGGCCTTGCCGCAGAGTATTTCAGCGGTGATACAAATGTGCAGATGGTTCCTGAATCTGCCTTAGGAAATATAGGTGTTAACCAATCTCAGGTTGGGAAAAAGGCTCAACCTGCATTATCTGTTGAAATTGGTGGTATTAATGCTGATGTTCGATATCTTGGTTTTATAATGAGTTGGCATTATGCAGAGGCAAGTAACTCTGCAAGGTCCCCTATTAAAAGTGCAAATTTCTTTTCACATGATTTTAGAATGAAACAGTATGCTGATTTCATGATAAAGCCCGGGTATAAGCTTACACCGAATATTATGATTTATGCTTTATTTGGTCCAACGCTTGCAAGGTGGACGCATACATCAAATCAATTTAACGCTGACAAATTAATTAGCAAAATTAAAATTGATAGAATAAGTTTAGGATTAGGTTTGGGGGGAGGTTTTGAATATTGCATCCAAAAGCGCCATGCATTTAGTGTTGATTACACGTATCATTATCTTTCTTCAGCATCAAAAAAGCAGTATATGAGTTATGTCTTTGGTCTTCAGACACCTTCTGGCATTATATTAAAAAAGGCTCAACCCTCCTACGCCACGATTGCAGTCCGCTATACACTCTTTTTCCAACTTTAATAGTGGCTTTAATGTAGGGAAAAATCCTTTTTTACCCTCGGTTGCTTCACGTATTCTGGGCATTCACAAAAAAATATTGCAAATCTTCATAATTTCATGCTAGTAATGTGATTAATTAGCACTCTCGTCAATTGAGTGCTTAAATGCCCCTAGGGGTTTAAAACACTAAGGAGTATAGAGAATGAATTTTCGACCATTACACGATCGTGTGCTTGTTAAGCGCATTGAAGCTGAAGAGAAAACTAAGTCAGGATTGATTATCCCTGATTCGGCAAAAGAAAAGCCGATGGAAGGTGAAGTCATCAGTGTAGGTTCCGGCATTCGTCAAGAAGATGGAAAAGTTACACCGCTGGATGTTAAAGCGGGTGACAGGATCCTTTTTGGCAAATGGTCAGGTACAGAAATTAAGCTGGATAACCAAGACTATATCGTGATGAAGGAATCCGACATCATGGGCGTTTTGGGCAGCAAAAAGTAACATATATTTAGAGAGAAGGAATAAAGAATCATGGCTACAAAAGAAGTTCGTTTTTCTGCCGATGCAAGAGAGCGTATGCTCCGTGGCGTCGATATTTTAGCCGATGCTGTAAAAGTTACGTTGGGTCCAAAGGGACGTAACGTTGTTATTGAAAAATCATTTGGTGCACCGCGCATTACAAAAGACGGTGTTTCTGTTGCAAAGGAAATTGAGCTTGCTGATCGTTTTGAGAACATGGGCGCACAGATGTTGCGTGAAGTTGCTACCAAAACTTCTGATCTAGCAGGTGATGGTACGACAACAGCTACCGTTCTTGCACAAGCAATTGTTCGTGAAGGAACAAAAGCTGTTGCAGCAGGTATGAACCCGATGGATTTGCGTCGTGGAATTGATTTGGCTGTTGATGCAGTCATTGGAAATATTAAAAACCAATCAAAAACTGTTTCTACAAATGAAGAGATTGCTCAAGTGGGAACTATTTCTGCTAACGGTGAAACAGAAATTGGCGAAATGTTGGCTAAGGCTGTTGAGAAAGTTGGCAAAGAAGGTGTAATCACCATTGAGGAAGCCAAGTCCTTACAGACAGAATTAGATGTTGTTGAAGGTATGCAATTTGACCGCGGATATATCTCTCCTTATTTCATTACGAATGCTGAGAAGATGCTTTGCGAGTTAGATAATCCTTTCATCCTTATTCATGAAAAGAAACTTTCCGGTCTGCAGGCAATGCTCCCTGTCTTAGAATCGGTGGTTCAATCCGGTCGTCCTTTGTTGATCATTGCAGAAGATGTTGAAGGTGAAGCTCTGGCAACTCTTGTTGTTAACAAGTTGCGTGGCGGACTCAAAGTTGCAGCAGTGAAGGCACCAGGTTTTGGTGACCGTCGTAAATCTATGTTGGAAGACATTGCTATCCTCACAGGTGCTCAAGTGATTTCTGAAGATTTGGGCATTAAGCTTGAGAATGTTGATATCTCCATGCTTGGAACTGCAAAGAAAGTAACCATTACAAAAGATGATTCAACAATTGTTGATGGTGCTGGTAAAAAGCAAGACATCCAAGCACGCTGTTCGCAAATTCGTGCTCAAATTGAAGAAACAACTTCTGATTATGATCGTGAAAAGTTGCAAGAACGTTTGGCTAAATTGTCTGGTGGTGTTGCAGTGATCCGTGTTGGCGGTGCAACTGAAATAGAAGTTAAAGAGCGCAAAGATCGCGTTGAAGATGCAATGCACGCAACACGTGCAGCCATTGAGGAAGGAATTGTTCCTGGTGGTGGTGTTGCATTGCTCTATGCTCAAAAAGCTCTCGAGTCTTTGAAGCCAGTTAACAATGATCAAGAAGTGGGTATCCGCATTGTCCGTAATGCCTTATCCATTCCATGTCGTCAAATCGCGACAAACGCAGGTGCAGATGGATCCATCGTTGTTGGTAAACTTCTTGATTCAAAGAATGCAACCCATGGATATGATGCTCAAAACGATCGTTATGGCGATATGTTAAAGTTTGGTATTATTGACCCAACTAAGGTTGTTCGTACAGCCTTGCAAGACGCTGCCTCTGTTGCCAGCTTGCTGATTACAACAGAAGCCATGATTGCTGAAAAGCCTGAGCCTAAGGCGCCTGCCGGAGGTGGTATGCCTGGAGGTATGGGTGGCATGGGCGGTATGGGTGGTATGGATTATTAAAGTTTCATGCCTATGGTCAACTGCTACTCCATTTCTTAGCTTCCGCTGCTCACCTACTTTAAGTAGGTTCCGCTGCGGCTCTTCGATCTGGCTTGCATTTGCCTCATAATCAAGAAACTTTATCCATTGCGGTTCATAACCCGGTAGTTAGAATTGGAAGCTCTTGAAAAAGGGCTTCCTTTTTTTTTGCAAAGAATTTCCGTATATTGGTCTTATAGGAGCAACGGTAGGCGCAAGGGCGGATTATTTTTTAAGGAGGATATTATGAAAAAACTTTTTATTATCTTGGCGTTAGGAGTATGTATATTTCCGATAGACGGGAAACAAAAGGACCCTAGAGGTGAACATATCACTCAAAATAGTCGACCCAAATCAAAAGATTTTCAAGACAGTCATATTTTTGAAAAAGAATTAGATACAACTAACTTCAAGGTCAAACAACTTGAACAACGTATCCAAAAGCTTGAGGAAAACTTTAATAAGTTAGAAAAATCGATCCATAGCAAGCGTTTGGCTGCATAATTTATCTCTCAATTACTTAAAATGTTTCTTAATTGTTAAGAGGAAAAATTAACATTTTAATTTGCTTTGTGCTACCTTTAGAGTGACTTAATCTGATTGAACTATTGTGCCATATATGTAGGCAGAAAAGGATTTGAAAATGGGTTGCCCCCTCATTGCTCCCTCAATTTTAGCAGCTGATTGGTCGCAATTGGGTCATGAAGTAAAAGCCCTCGAGCAGGCTGGGGCAGATTGGATTCATGTAGATGTTATGGATGGTCATTTTGTGCCCCCCATTACTGTGGGAGCACAAGCAGTAGAAGCCTTGCGTCCCTTGACATCATTGCCGCTCGATGTTCATTTAATGATTAGTCCAGTTGATCCACACATTGAGGCTTTTGTAAAAGCTGGTGCACATATTTTAACCATCCATCCAGAGGCGGGGCCACACGTGCATCGCACGCTCCAAACGATTAGATCTTTTGGTATTAAGGCTGGGGTTGCTTTAAATCCTGGAACGCCGATTGAATCCATTTTATCTGTTTTGACGGCCGTTGATTTAATTTTGATTATGTCTGTTAATCCTGGCTATGGAGGGCAAGCCTTTATACCAGACGTTTTGGAAAAAGTGCGAAAACTCCGACAAATTATTGATCAACGGAAGTTACCAATTACGTTAGAAATTGATGGGGGCATTAATCAACAAACAGCTTTGATGGCTGTTGAGGCCGGAGTTAATGTTTTGGTAGCAGGCACAGCCATTTTTGAGAAATCTTCGACGCATTCGTATGCTGAAGCAATTTCTGCACTCCGAGGGCCTCAATGACAGTTTCACATTTCTTAAAAGAGACAGCAACCTTTTTGCGTCACTCTTGGCAAAATAGTGTGTTATATAGATTTACTTTAATGGGTGGCGTGGTTCCAAAGCATTTAGCCATTATACCTACCGATCCTTGGCCAGGAGACATCTCTGTTGGACGTATGTTGTTGGATGGAAAATTTGTGATTTCCAACCAGGTTATTTCTATGGCTGATTTATGGATGCCTAAAGAAATAGATCCTTCAGCCTTTTCAGAACTGCATCAATTTTCTTGGTTACGGGACCTAAGAGCATTAGGAGATAATTCTGCGCGTCGTTTGGCACGACAACTTATTATGAATTGGATTGAGCGCAACCAAGACTGGAGACTTCCTTCTTGGGGAGTGGGGATTACAGGACATCGCGTCGCGAATTGGATAGCTTTATACGATTTCTTTTGCTCAAGCGCGGACGATAGCTTTCGCAGTCTTTTTTTCAAAGAAGTTGCAAAGCAAGCTCAACATCTTGCTTTCACATGGGAAGAAAATGCAATACCCCTGGAGCGTTTTTATGCTTTGAAAGGTCTCATTTATGTAGCAAGTGCTTTTCCAGGAGAAAGTTATCGCTTGCCCCCTCTTTTACAGAAGTTGGAGAAGGAGGTTGAGTCCCAAATATTGCAAGATGGGGGACATATGAGTCGGTGTCCTCAAACGCACCTCATCGTCTTACGCGATTTGATTGATATACGGGCGATGCTGCGTCTTGTGCATCAAGAAATCCCACAATTTATGCAACACTCAATTAATCAAATGGCCCCAATCGTGCGTCTTTTCCGTCATGGGGATGGTGGGCTTGCAACATTTGGAGGTATTTTGCGTATTCCTTCACCTGTGGTGGATATGGTTTTATCATTGGCTGATGTGAGAGGTCGTCCACCGGAGCGGGCATTAACTTTAGGTTTTGAGAGATGTGTTAATAAGAAAAGTTTGATTCTGCTTAATGTTGGGGCAAAAACGCCGTGCACTTATCCTTTTACAGTTGAAGAGGGGACAGGATCTTTAAACTTTGAGTGGAGCATAGGGCGAACTCGTCTTGTTGTTCAGGGTGATCTAATCCTTCAAACCCCAGACGGGAAGCACTTTCAAATTTCAGATGCGAGGGATACGCCTTCTATTCAATTGCACCGTGCCAGCCAAGAAGGGCACACGCTTTTAGATGCAAGATACGCACGCCAAGATGGATTGTCCTTTGGTCATCGTCGTCAACTTTATTTGGGAGGAATCCACCCAAATTTGAGGGGAGAAGATACAATACAAGTTCCCTGTGAAGCTATTTATGGTATTCGTTTTGTACTTGATAAAGATATAAAAGCCTCTCTTATTTCTGAAAAGCGGGGCGTGATGGTAAGTTTGCCTTCTCCTAAGGAGTCAAATAAGCCACAAGAAGGTCAACAATGGCGTCTATTGGCATCCGGGGCTGAGAAAATTATGTGCGAACCGTATCTCGATAACCAAGCGATTCTTCTTGTCGGCCGAACAGATCCGCTCAATCCAATCACCATCCAATGGGCTTTTTGTCAGGATTAATATTTCGTTCAAATTATTTATTTTTCTTGAAAATACATATTAAAATTTTATCTTAATATATGTGTAATACTGTTCTAATACTTTTTAATAAGTTGTTTTACCAAGTATTAACAAATTACGATGTATGATTAAATAAAAGATATTTTTTAATTTATGTATATTTGAGGATTAAAGCTCATGAAGAACTATCTTAAGCACCTATTGCTCTCGGTTACATTATTGGCTGTTGCACCGTATGTGATGGAAGCTTCACTCGCTTCAGATGGTTCGATGGATGATGGAAGCGGTGGAGACCCTAGTATGGGGGGTGGCCAAGTTGATGCAAATGGTAATCCCATTTCTCCTGGCGGCGGAGGCGCACCAGGAGGTGCACCACCACCTCCCCCTCCCCCCGGCGGAACATTAGGACCACCGCCACCACCACCTCCTCCTATTGGATATCCTCCACAACCACAAGCAGGCTCTCCTTATCAGCCACCAGCATATCAACCGCCGCAAATTTCACAGGCGCAGGGCGATACAAGTGCAGGCGGTCTTTTTGCAACTATTGGACAGCTTGGAACGGCGGCGATTACTGCTCAAACACAGCAGGAAGATATCCAAGCCCAAACTCAGCGACAAAAAACACAGGTAGACGCTGATACACAAAGAGCTAAGGATATGCAGCAAATGCAGTTGTCTCAACAGTACATGGGCTTGGGCCCAGGCAGCGGTACGCCAGGTATGATGCCACCAGGCGGAATGCCAGGTGGAGTGCCCGGCGGAATGCCTCCAGGAATGATGCATCCAGGGATGATGCAGCCACCAATGATGCACCCTGGAATGATGCAGCAACCAGGAGCAATGCCAATGCCTCCCATGATGCATCCAGGAATGATGCAGCAACCAACGATGCATCCGGGGATGATGCAACAACCCATGATGCACCCAGGGATGATGCAACAACCCATGATGCACCCAGGGATGATGCAAGGAGCAATGCCTCCTCCCATGATGCCGCCCCATCACAGCGGTGGTTTCCATGCAGGTTTAAGTTTAGGTGGTTCGCCCTTTCATTCAGGAAGTGGCGCCCATTTTGGATTAAGCTTAGGGGGCGGGTCACACTCAGGAGCTATGGCTCAACATATGGCACAACCCTATCCGTCACACCCTTATGGAGGAGCACCAATGACACACCCTTATGGTGGAGCGCCAATGATGCCGCCACAGCACAGCGGTGGTTTTCATGCTGGCTTAAGTTTTGGCGGCGGTGGACACCCCGGAGGGTATCCTGCTCATCATGGAGGGTACCCCGTTCATCCTGGAGGTCTAATGGGGATGGCGCCTCCAATGCATGCTGGAATAGGAATGAGCTTTCATCGCAAGCCGAAAGATCCAGCTTTAGAAGCACAAAAGAAACAAGAGAAAGCGATGAAGAAGCAACAGAAGGCGCAAGAGAAAGCGATGAAGAAACAGCAAAAAGATGCTGAAAAGCAACGTAAAGCAGCAGAAAAGGCACAGAAAAAGTCAATGAAAAGGTCCTCAAGTTCACATCGTGTTGCGGCCCACTAAAGAAATACGATACTTGATTTTAGAAAGGGGGGACATATGTTGTCCCCCCTTTTTTTTTCCTAAAATAACTTAAAGTTGGTCGTTATATTTTTCTAGATTCACACATCTTTAATCACTTGTTGGCTATTCTAAAAGAAGGATTTGTATCAATGATGGGGCCAACAATGAACAGTAATTTAAAATTTACAGCCTATTTAAGTCTTTTTCTGTTGCCTGCTAGGTTGGTTCTAGGCGTAGAAATAATGAATCAAAATTCAAATAATACTCTTACTTTTGAGCCTGAAAGTTATTTTGGGTATTCATCTAATGTCTTAGATGTAAATGAAGTTGGTGATGATAACGATGATATCTTTAATGATGATGAGGAGGCTGTAGGGGAGTATTCACCGGCAGAAGAAATGCCCCTTCTTGAAGATTTACCACCCTTACCTCCCCCCCCAACCTATGTACCTCCTCCCAGTGAGGGAGATAAAGAAAATGCTCCTTTGAATTCAGATCAAGCATCTTCACTTCCCTATGCTCCCGATTCCATGGAGCCTGGTGAGCCCTCTGCGGAGGCTATTCCTTTTTCTGAAGGACAGCTTCCACAGGAAGCCATTCCTCATCCACCCTCTGACTTGCAAGGAGCTCCACCAGATCCTGTGAACAATAACTCTTACAGCCCGCAGCAAGCAGAACAAACTCCCGTCATGGGTGGTGGAGGAGTCGATGAAGACCCTCTTTTAACACACGCATCACCTGATGAGCACGGAAATTATACTGAGTAATCACACTTTCTATCGGACGATGTTTTTAGGTATCGGATAATAAATTCTTTAAGACAGCATTTAGACACTGTAGGCCCCTGGGAGTGGCTTTAAGGGTTGTCTCATTCATCACCAAATATCCTTCCTGAATAAGGGCATATAAGGCGGCTTGATTAAGGATTGAGTGTTTGAACAAAGGGGAGTTTGCAAGGCTAATCCCAGTTGTGAGACGCAATCCCATCATGAGGGCCTCTGTTGCTTGTTCTTGTGGCGTTAAAAGGAGAGCTTCTTCTTCTCCTGATCCCTCTCTTACTTTTTTAAGCCATGTTTCAGGTGCTCGATAGTGCTTTGTTGCTAATTTGTCTTTACCTCTTGTTACGCGCCCATGAGCACCAGGACCTATCCCTGCATAATCATCATACTTCCAGTAACTTAAATTATGGCGTGATTGCGCTCCTGGGCGCGCATAATTAGAAATCTCATAGGCCGGCAAACCTGCAGCGTTGGTTTTAGCTTGCGTCCATTCGTACAGATCTGCTGCAAGATCTTCCCCAGGTATGGAAAGTTCACCCCGTTCATAGAGAGGTGCAAAAGCTGTACCTGGTTCAATTGTTAATTGATACAGTGATAAATGCTCTGTTCCATAGGCGAGGGCTTTTTCCAGTTCCTGCTTCCAACTGTCAAGTGTCTGGTTGGGTCGGGCATAAATTAAATCAAAAGAAACTCGTTTAAAGATTTTCATGGCTGTTGCAAGGGCTAAGAGAGCTTCTTGCGTCGTATGATGGCGACCAAGCTTTTTGAGATCAGGATCATTCAAAGCCTGTATGCCCAGGGAAACACGATTGACACCAGCTTGTTTTACTTCTTGAAATCGACTGACTTCAACAGAGGTGGGATTGGCCTCGAGTGTAATCTCTAAATTGGGGGCGACAGACCAATGGTGTAGGGCGCGACTGATCAAAGCTTCAACGGTTTTAGGGCGCATAAGGGAGGGAGTGCCTCCTCCAAAGAAAATACTGGTTAAATGCCTGGAACCAAGGTTTTGGGCTATACGATCCATTTCCATCACCAGTGCTTTTTCCCAAAGATCTTCATCGATGGAGGTTCTAACGTGGCTATTAAAATCACAATAAGGACACTTCGAAAGACAAAAAGGCCAATGAATGTATAGAGCAAGATTTGCAGCATTATGCATGGGAAGAAAAACACGTCCGCATTAGGTTTTGAAGGGCATTTGCGCGATGGGATATTTGTTGTTTTTCGTGGGAGGACATTTCAGCAAATGTAAGAAAATGTCCCTCAGGAATAAAAATAGGATCATAACCGAAGCCATTATTACCCCGTGGAGGAAAAGCCAGATGACCATGGACCTTACCTTCAACAGTCACATCAGATCCATTTGGCCAGACCAAACTTAAAGTACAGACAAAATAGGCCGAGAGGTCTTCTTTATCAGCCATTTCACTTGCCACACGTTCGATGGCATATGAAAAATCTCGTGTTCCATCAGGTTTTTGGGCCCAGCGGGCAGAATAAATGCCAGGTTGGCCGTCTAAGGCTGGGATGACAAGTCCAGAATCGTCTGCAAGACAAGCAAGACCAGAGGCTTTCATTCCCTCGGTTGCTTTAAGATGCGCGTTTTCTGCAAAGGTTGTGCCGGTTTCTTCGGGTTCTGTTAAATTCAAGCTTGCTGAAGAAATAACAGAAATGCCCAAAGGTCCAAGCAAAGCAGTAATTTCCCTAATTTTATCTGGGTTATGACTGGCAATAAGAAGTTTAGAATCTTGGAAGAGGGGCATTTGCTTTTGAGAACTACATTTGACTTAATATAAACACCGTTAATCTTATACTTTTCTTTCCGAAAAGCGTATGAGTATTTATAGGCTGTTATTTATAAGATTTAAAGCTTTATTTTCGTTCAAAATATTGAATTCTTAAAATTATATTAATTATTAGAAAGTCTAGGGTTACTTTCGATAATTTGTAAGATTATTTGAGGAGTGTGTCATGAAAGTTTTATATGATAGGGAAATGAAGTCAGTTATTGGGGGAGCTGCAGCAGTTGAATATAGTTTAATAGTTGCGGTAGTTGGGGCATTAATTGGTCAGTCAAATGGGCAAGCTCCTGTAGATAATATTTTAGAAAATTTATCGAACCATATTGGTGGGCCAAATACTTAGGTATATAAATACTTAGGTTTAAATTATTAACTGAGAAAAAATCGCAGTAGTCCCTCTTTAATTAAAAGGGAGGAATTCCTGTTTTTTGCTCAGCCTATGTTTTTGTAAGCTTTTTGGGTACAAAAATGCCTTTGTATAAACCTGATTTTTGAAAAAGAAGGTTTAGCCCCATTGGAGGGTAAGATAAATATAGAAAAAAATTAAAAACCCAGCTTAAATCTTTTCGAAAAGCCTCTCTAAGGAAAAACTCTAGTATATGAAATCTAAAGACCATCCCTTATAACACAGAAAACTCCCTACGCCGAGCGTAAGCAAAGCTGTAATATAATATGGAAACGTGCTTTGTACCCATTTTTTATTTAGTTTTACGCCCAATCGAGGAAATAACACGCGTAAGATTCCTTTTAACAAAGTGGTCCATCCTATGATTGTAATAATAACTTTCCAATCGTAGGTCCAAATATTATGACTCAATACAAGGAGGAGACCCATTATAAGAGCCATAAATCCTGTAACAAACAGGAGAGAAGGGTTGTCCATTATATCAATAAAAATGGCTCGAATTTGTCGGACATGAGCTAATAAAGCAAGGCTAATAATGATGAAATAGAGACCCAGAAACTTTGATAAAAATAGTGAAATATCCATTCATTTCCACTCCATTTAAGATAGTTCTATAAGAAGTGTAGGATGCTGTTAAAACGAAGGCAATCTATTCTGTGTTTGATTCTTAATTGAATTAACTTATTTTCAGAGCGTCCCGTTGCAATTGAATGAGCTCTTTGGCCCCCTTTTTGGCGAGCTCTAGCATTTTTTTAAAGGCTTCATCTCCAAAGGATCGCTTTTCTGCTGTGGCTTGAATTTCAATTAAGTTACCAGACCCTGTGATAACAAAATTCGCGTCTACTTCAGCATTAGAATCTTCCAAATAGTCAAGATCCAAAAGGGGTTCATCTTTTACTATTCCACAGGAAATGGCTGCAACTTGATCAAGAAGGGGCATGCGTGTGAGAATTTTATTTTTAACTAAGGTATCTAAGGCTTGATGAAGAGCAACATAGGCTCCCGTAATACTTGCCGTTCGTGTACCTCCGTCTGCTTGGATCACATCGCAATCAATTTTAATTTGCCTCTCACCGAGCGCAGAGAGATCGACAATGGCACGCAATGAACGCCCAATGAGCCGCTGAATTTCTTGGGTCCTTCCTGATTGTTTGCCTTTTGAAGCCTCTCGATCAACTCGTTGATGGGTTGAACGTGGGGCATGCCATATTCCGCAGTAATCCAACCAGTTCCAGAGTTTCGTAAAAAGGGAGGTACTTTCTCTTCAACAGTTGCTGTACAAATCACATGGGTATCACCAAATTTTGCAAAACACGATCCTTCAGCATGCTTTGTAAAGTTTGGCCCTAAGAAAATAGTGCGTAATTCATCAGTTTGTCTTTTGTTTGTGCGCATAATGACCAGTCTACTCCCTTGACTTTTTGTTGTTTTTTTACTACATCTTAAATGCAAATGAAAGGCTAATACATGTCATTGACAATAGCAGAATTAAATACACGCTCAATAGAGATTTTCCGTGAAC
>Ga0194130_10002242_pt1 | contig 28406 bp, 17 predicted proteins | sample TA2KigsurfametaG_FD_160084 | JGI IMG/M metagenome (GOLD analysis project Ga0194130, IMG submission 160084) | Freshwater microbial communities from Lake Tanganyika, Tanzania - TA2015050 Kigoma 12 surface | ecosystem: Environmental > Aquatic > Freshwater > Lake | place: Tanzania: Lake Tanganyika...
CAACCCTGCAGAACCACCTGCGGAACCACCTGCGGAACCACCTGCACAACCAACCACGGGTGGAAAGAAATTTGGAAAACCCAAACAACAACAACGGGGAGGTAACAACGAGCCGCCCATCAAGCCAACGACTGTCCAACAAATGGTCACGGATTTTGTCCAAAATTTCGGGGAAGCCAACCACGAAATCATCGCCGGCACCGAAAATCCCTTGGCGGCATTGAACCCCATTCCCGCCGTCAGTGATGCCGTGGTGCATTTTGCCGAGAGATTGATAGAGGACATTGTTATGGATGCCAACGCCGAATGCAACCAAGTGGTGCGCACCTTCATGAAGAATGTCTACTTGGAAACCAACGCACAATTGCAAGACATTCTCTTTAATGAACAATCGGGCATGTTGTTGCCCTACGTGTTTTCCTATGCGATTCGATTCAATGGGAAACTGAGTCAATTGTTTGTGAAATGTCGCAAATTGGTGTCCTCCAACGTACCTTTGGCAAGTCCTCATTCGGCTTCGCTTGTCGAAGAGGAGAGGCAGCCATTGGCAAGTACCGAATTAGAAGTGAATGTGCTAGGAGATAATGTTTTGCAATTTGTACCACACATGATGATGTATTTGTTGTATGTGACGATGCGCGAGACCATTTTGGCCGAAAATGTGAATAGATCGATGGACCGGCAAGAATTTTTCGAAATGGTCGAAAAATGGACGACCACCTGGGCCGACACCTACAAAACGTTAGTACCATCGGGGGACCCCTATGATGTCGTCAAACAACCACGAAACGTAAATGATCCATGGTCTTATTTTACGGACACATTTTTTGAAATGAAAAACGTGGAAGAAGGTATGCGAGATATTTTGAATATTACACTCATCGAACCAATGGATCCACCTGTAACCAATCCACCGGTATACAATCCACCTGTAAACAATCCACCTGTAACCAATCCACCTGTAACCAATCCACCTGTAACCAATCCACCGGTATACAATCCACCTGTAAACAATCCACCTGTAACGAATCAACCTGTAACCAATCCACCTGTAACGAATCAACCTGTAACGAATCAACCTGTTACCAATCAAGCGTATGGAGGAACAAGAGGAGAAAATGCAAATGTAACGAAGAGAAGACAACCACAACGCAAAAGGAGGCAGTCAGTGACAACTCGTCGGAGAGGCAGCCCTCCGAAAAAATATCGTTTCACCTCCAAACGTTGGAAAAATTTAGTTCGACGTGATCCGACGTGTCGACGCAGACACAATAGGAATAAAGATTAAAAAAATCTTTTGTATTTTGTTTTGTGTGTTTGGGAAAAATCCAAAATAAAACAAAAAAAAAATTAAAAAATTGAGATTAAGGTTAAGGTTAAAAAATAAAGAAAAGTAAACATTGTATTAATTTTATTTTTCTTTCATATATTTGGAAAAAAAAACAATTCATACACAAAAATATATATTATGTCAAAACTGCCGGAAAATGGATCGGTATCGCCGTTGACAAATACGGCATCTTATAACACACCTCCGCCGCTCAGTTCAACCACTTCGTCCATGTCGCCCAGTTCAACTATATCGTCGTTGACAAATGCGACGTTTTTTACAACGAATGAAGACAAATCATTACCAAATGGACAATCACAACCACCAAACGGACAATTACAACCACCAAATACACAACCACAACCACCACAAATTGGACCAACTAACCCAAAAATTATGTCCTCTCTGTTAGAATTAAAAATCAACGAAACAAAAACGGTGGACAAAAAGTTATTTGAACGCATTCATAACGCGACCACCAAGAAATTTCATGGGATTTTGGCGGCTCGCCTGGACAATGAACCCATCAAAGTCGAACATATGATCTTTTTAGATGAAACCAAAACAGTGCCACTTTTAAAAGTCATTTTCACCAATACTTATAAAAACCCCAACTTGTCTATTGATACTGATGTGGCGAATGCAAAAGCAGATGCAAAAGAAGCAGCCAGAGCAACAGCAGAAAAATCACCAGCACCAGCACCAGCAACAAATGGAGCATCACCAGCACCAGCAGCAAATGGAGCATCACCAGCACCAGCAGCAAATGGAGAACAAGGAACAGAAGAACAAGCAGATGCGGCAAAAGAAAGCGACGAAGGAGATGAATTTGATTATCCTCCATCTATCTCGAGCGAAAGTGATAGTGATGATGATGATAATGAGTACAAAGAAAATGAAAAAGAAGCAGCAGAAAAAGAAGCAGTAGAAAAAGAAGCAGCAAAAAAAGCTGAAGCAGAAAGATTAAAGTTGGAAAAAAGACAGAACTTAGCAGAAAGATTAAAAGCAAAAGCAGCAGAAAAAGCAGCAGCAGAAAAAGCAGCAGCTGAAGCAGAAAGATTAAAAGCAGAAGAAGCAGCAGCAAAAGAAGCAGCAGCAAAAGAAGCAGCAGCAAAAGAAGCAGCAGCAAAAGAAGCAGCAGCAAAAGAAGCAGCAGCAAAAGAAGCAGAAAGATTAAAATCGGAAGCAGCAGATGCAAAAAAAGCAGCAGCAGAAGCAGAACAAGTCAATATAAATGATAACATGACGGATACAAATACAAAACAACATTCTTTTACTTATTCGTCCAACTCTGCATATAGTGAATCCGATCTGGGGGATTTGATGGGAAAAGATGGTGTCTTAGCGTCGCGTAAAAACGACATTTTACCATCCAACCAAAATGAAGAAAAAGGTAAAGGAAAAGGGAAAAACAAAAAAAAAGGAACCAAAGGAAATGCACCACCTTCTGGTGCCACGGGTTTTACAAAAACAAAACAACTCGAAACTATTGGACTTGTTATCCGAAATTTACAAGGACAAAAAAGTGAACAAAAACAAGCGCAACAAAAAATTGAGAAAATAATCAAATGGTTAATTGCACGTCAAATGCAAGTGACAAGATATCAAAAAGAGTTGAAACAGATTTTCAAAAACAAAAAGGGATCAATCAATAACGTTGATGATTCGGTATCAATTTCATCTGGTTTTTCCTCTATTAAATCCACCGATGACGATGAAACCAAAAATTTCAAGGAAAATTTCAAAGCAGCGGCCCAAGAAATTGAAGCCATCAATGCTATTTTGGTCAAACGACGTGTGTATCTCAAAGGGAAACTTTCAGATCCAAAATATTTCAAAGATTTTCCAAACGAAAAAAAACAATTGGATCAGTTAATGGATAAAAATCACATATTAAAATTACCGGACGAGCCAATCAAACAAAGAGGTGGTGATGGTGACAACGATAACACCACCAGTGGTAATAACCCGAATCCGGTGGACCGCGCATTGGCCCAATTGAATACATTGATAGAAAACATCCAACAACAACAACCATCGAATCCCATCGATCGTGCGCTCACAAGCTTGCAACCTATTGTGAATTCACCCGCAGCAACAAATCCAAACACAAAAACCAATTCCATCGATCGTGCTCTCACAAGCTTGCAACCTATTGTGAATTTTTCCGCAGCAACAAATTCAAACACAAAAACCAATCCCATCGATCGTGCATTGTTTAAACTGACCGGACTTGTCAACCAAATGCAACAACCATCCCCACCTTTTCAATCATCATCTTCTTCCCTTGGAAGAGAGGTTGCAATTGGATTAGGGCGCGGAGTTGGAGGAGCCATTTTATTGCCCTTTCTTGTCGCCGGAGCGCCTATTTATGTGCCCTATCAAGCATGGCTAATAATACAGAAAAACCCAAATGCATCATTTAATGAAATCTTAAACATCGTAAATAAAGAAATACCAGATCAAATGCAAATGCAAAGCAACAAAACACTTAATAATGGATGGCAATTAAGCAACGTAGCCACCAAATTATTAACTTATTGGGGCACGGGCGTGTCTGGATTGGTTGGTTTGGTGATTGCAGGTGTGGCTTCGCCATTCATGTTTGTAAAATGGGGATTAGACAAAATAAAAGCTCCTGCGTTTTTATCATCTTTACAACAATCATTGTCAGACTATAAAACGCGGATAAATTTATTAAAAGGAGCAAAAGTATTGGGAGTTGGCTTGGGGGCAGTTGCATTGTCTCCATTCATTGGGTTGGCAGTCGCAACAGAAGGTTTGGTTGCTTATGTGAACCCCAATGTCAAAGCATATTTAGATAACAATCCAACTGTTGTAACTAAAATTCGTCAGGATTTGGAGGAATGGGCGAAAAAACCAGAAACCCAGTCCAAACTGTCGGCATTGACGCCATTTTCTAAAAATGATTGGCCAGACGAAATCAAAAACGATCCCTATGCAATATCCGTCATAGCACCCACCAAAATGTTGGGCGAATTGATTGCTTTGCCATTTTTGGTGGCAGGATCACCAGTTTATGTAGCCAAACAAACATGGACTGAATGGAACAAAAACAACACGAATCTGTCTAACATATTAGAAGAAATAAAGAAAACCATGATAAAAGACTCGGGATTTTCTAACTCTGCTGCAACGTTTTTTACAGGGGTTGGCGCGGGATTGATTGCAATACCCGTCGGGGCAGTAGCGGTGGGAGCTGGAGCAGCGGCGTTGGCCACGTCACCAATTTGGGGACCTGTTGTTTACTTTTACTCTAATGGGGAAAAACCTAAGTTTAATGATTGGTATCAATCCTTGAAAAATGGTTTTAACTCTTTACAACAAGCTTTAACATTTCCTCAAAAACAACAATTAGCAACTGCTAATTTCAAATCCTTACTATTATCATCATCACCTAATCAACAACCACAAAAACAGCAACAGCAACAGAAACAGAATCCCATCGACCGCGCTCTACAAACCTTGCAAACAATGATTGCTTCCTCAATGACGACCCAAAATCCCATCGATCGCGCCTTAGCCACACTCCAACAACTCATCCAGTCGTCCACCCAAATAAGTATGATCAACCTCTATCCCTTTTTAATCAAACTCAAGGAATTGTTGGAAACGGGCGGCGTCAATGGCAACATCGACACCCTCTATCACGATATGAGCGAACAAACCGCCACCCAAAAAGACACCGACGACGAAGAAGATGTGGGACTCATGACCATACAAATGGATGCGGAGGGCGACAAGGAAATCATCACGGGATTCTTGGTGGGCGATTTTGCCTACAAATTGAAACCGGGACATTTGGGCAAGTTTCCCTTTGTCTTGGATGAATATCCGCCGTTTTCTGCGACATCCTCTCGCACACTCACGATTCTCTCGCCCCAAAAAGTGGAGCCCAGCAATTGGGAAGAGGAGTCCAATTACAAGGGCATGCCTCCCTTTGAAGACCAATCCGCCACCACCATACAAGCCATCAAAGATCATGTGGATCGTGTAAAGTACATGATGGACCAAATGGTGAAAGATATTCAAGCCTCTATGGGGTCATCCTCCTCCTCCTCTTCCGCTCCATCAACCATTGTACCCGTTGCACCAGCATCAGCACCAGGAGTAGTAGTACCAACGAAGGTCCAAGCACCAGCACCAGCAGCAGGAGTAGTAGCACAAACACAAACACCAGCACCAGGAGTAGTAGCACTAGGAGTAGCACCAGGAGTAGCACCAGGAGTAGCAACACCAACATTCAATAAACCGTTACAACGTAGAATTCCGGAAGCAGAAGATCCAAACGAAATGGATGTTACAAAGGAAGCAAACAATGTTAAAAAAGAAGAACCAAAGGACAGCCCCGAAACAGAGGTCAAAATACTTAAAATTTCGAAGGATCTTCCACCATTCCAAAAGGGTTTTGAAAATGGTCTGAGAAATCAAATAAATGCAGAAAACAAAATTGCCCTCTCAAAAAATTTGAGAGATGCCATTATGGCAGGAGGACACGTGAAACCCGGTGATATAGGCATCAAAGATTCCATGGGATTTGATTGGAGAAATCTTTCAGAAAAGGAATTTACTCCATATCAAAAATTGTTGTTGTGGATGTTATATGGTCCGCTCATCGAAAATACGAAGGAAGGCGAAGATATTTTGAATATCATTTTGACACCAGGAGAGGTACCTACGGAGAGCAACGAAGAAAAATCACAGATTTCCGACAGCGGAGTGGCAGCCCCCGTCTCTCCCAAAGAATCACATCTTGTAAAAATGTACAATAATATTAAAAATGTTTTGTCCGGGTTTTTCACTAAAAATAATGATATAAGTACATATTATGAGAATTGGTTGAGGAATGATTATGCATGATAAAATCCCCAAACGTCTTCATATTTTTATTACTTATTTTGCATGTTTTCATTTTTTATTTTATTTGTTGTTGGAAAATCAAAATAAAAATAAAAACATGCAAAAAGAAAAGCACCGTTTTTTATTCAACCAAGAGGTGTTTGTACATCCCGATTTGGGATGCATCCATTCCTTCGCCGACCAACAATTCTATAAAAAAGTCAAGGCAACGCCCGGCTACAAACTCCGCCGACGTATTCTTCTGGATGAAGAGGTGGATCCAACCAAGAAACGCAAATGGATCGAGGAAGATCGCCAGCATTATGCCGCATGGTGTGCCAAGCGAGACGCCATCAATGAAACCGCCTGTATACAATCGGAAAAGCGACAACGAGATATCCAATACAGTATTGATGCCTTCAAATTGAATGCCGAATTCGATGACTTGTTGAAATCATTCTGGCAAGTCGCCCCCAAAATGTTTCCTCGCGATCGTTTGCGGTGGTTGAATGGACGATTTCCTGAGTATTATTGGAGCCACACGCAATGGCGGGATGTGTGGAATGTCCTGCCCGACGAAGAAAAAGAATCTCGTTTGTATTTTTTACATTATTTATTTGATGGTTGATTTTATCGGTTTGTATTCGTGTTTGTATTCGTATTTGTATTTTTATAATTATTGTTTTTTTTTAATCTTTATTCACCTGCTCGTTTCACTCACAGGTTTTAAAAGATAAACTTTACAAACCTGAACTGATACACCGGTGTATCAGTCCAGGTGAATAGAGGTTAAATAAAATATAAAAAAAAAAGAAATATAAAGAAATGTACAAAAAAATGAATATAAAGAAACATAATTAGATGGAAAGTCGCGATATTAGATGATGGATGAGGACGACGACATATCATAAACATGTATGGAAGGATCCCTAGAAATACACATGAAGGGGGGTGACGACGTGGGTGGTGTAATCCAAGCATCATAATAGGCCTTGCATTTTTGCAAATAGGACAATCCTATGGCGACTTCGCCTTCTCTTCCGCGCAAGACAATGCGTTCGGCACACAATTCGGGACTGCCATCCAAATAAGTGACATAATCCACGGCGAATTCTTGGCTAGTGCTTTGGAACAACATTTCGTAGACTTGAAATTGGATGGGTTCGATGGAGCCATCGTCGTGCAGCATTTTGGCGAAAATATGATAATCGGCTTCCAATGACCGTTCACACACAATGACTTGGCAACGGGGATGTTCGCGCATCAAACGTCGGAATCCCTCGAGTCGCGAGGTATACGCCATGATTTGAAAGGCAAAGGCATATTTGGGGACATCTTTGTAGAATTTGGATAGAATGGTTTCGTTTGTATCGGGATCCTGGATCTTCGACCACAAATCGACGGGTTCTTGCATACAACAGATTTGCTCTTGTAATCCCCAGATTTCCACGGTTTGTTCGAATTGTCGAAGAAAGGTGGATTTGCCTATACCTATGTTTCCTTCGATCGCAATGACATATGGTTTTTTGTTGTTGTTAGTCGTTTTGGGGGGCAAATCTCGAATCATTTGTAGCAAGATATCCACGTTCGATTCCACAGGGTGTATTTTGGCACAGGCCGCTTCTCCCCTTTGGGTCGAGGACTTGGCGGCACTATAAGATGATGTGGATATGGATATGTTGTTCATGTTTTATTTTTATTTTTATTTTTTTGTTTGAAAATCAAACAAACGGATAACAAAATTCAAAAATACAAAAATACAAAAAATTAAAAAAACAAAGATAAAATAGAATTAATTTATGTTAGGTTATAACTTTTTATGTATTTTTGATTTTTGATTTTTGAATTTGTTTTTGTTTCGTTTCGTTTTGTTTTGAAAACAAATCAACATGTTGGGTTTCTTTCTCTCGGGACCAAAAGAAGAGATTGTCAAAGACTCGGAGCGAAGCGGAGAGGCAGCCTTTGGTAAAGACTCTTGTGCGCCCGCAAAGCGGGCGCTAGAGGCAGCCTTTGGCACGGACTGCCTCTCCTCTTCGAGTCGAGGACTTGACAGTCATGACTATCCCCAGTCGGCATCCTTCGATGATGTACTGAAAGCTCAAAAACATCCCCATCAATATTTGTTGTTGGCCTCCACGCATCTCTCTTTGTACATTGGTCAAACCGTGGTGTCATCCGCCGAAGAATCCCTCTTTTTGGACAGGTACCGAGAGGTTGAGGAAGAGGATACTTCTTTTTTTTCTTTTTTCGGTGGAAGAACGGAGGAAGAAGGGAAAGAGAAAAAGGAAACAACACCCAAAAAGAGGGTTATTTTGTATGGGAAAAATGCGAGAGATGCCTCTCCAAATGAAAAGAAAAAAGAATTGATCCGACGTGGGATGAGTCCCACCGACATTTATGTATATCGTGGTGGGTTGAGTGAATGGATTTTGTTGCAAGACATTTATGGAGAGGACAAATTTACCACCTCTCAAAAAGTGCATGATTTATTGGAATTTTTATGATACAACATTATACATAGAGAAGGAATTATTATTGTACAATCAATGTACATTTTGTTCGTTCATATTTTATAAATCAAAAAAAGAATTTAAAAACATGAATTTGTATTTTATAAACAAAACGAAAATAATCAACAAACAATGGATGAAATTAAAAATCCTATTGGAAAAATGGACGACGAATATCCAATTCAAGGTAGTGATGTAATGGATGAAATTGGAGAATATCTCGGATTTCAAATGTGGAATCTTAGGCACTTATATGATGATTATGTAATACACGATAAGGAAGAGTGGCATTTTTATGGGTGTGATGTGTTGGAGTTTCGTGGTGGGCCACCTTTATTAGTTTATAATTATAGAAACCCTTATGGGATAGGGGGGCCGTGTTCCTCCGACTACACTTTTAATTTGAAACCATGAAACCCACCAAGAATTCTCCAAAACAAACACTTTTACCGGATGAATTAATTGACAAAATTAAGAGAAGTACTTTGATGGCTTATTTACGCTGAAGAAATACTATTTATACACAAACAAATAAAAATCAAAAATGTAAAAACAAAACCTAATTAAACATTTGTTTTGTAATCAAACACAATTTAATTAACATTTTTTTTTTCAAAATATTTTGTTTTTACAAAACAAATTTTGAAAAAAAAACAGAAAAAAAAAACCATGGATTTCCATCAAAGAAAATTAACGAGAGCCGAATGGCAATCCGTCGAAGTTCCCGTCTCCGATGAAGAAAAACGCATTTTGGAACTCATTGTGCACGGTTACTCCGATCCCCACATTCGCACGAATCGTCACACAACGTTGTATACCGTGTTGAAAATCCAACCGAGTGCTGAAATGGATGAATTTCTCTATCGGTTGCGTTTTGAGAAAATATTGACGGATTTGCATTTGTTTGAAGAGACAACGGCCAACAAATCAAATGCCAACAACCACAACCACAACAACAACAACAAACCAACAACTGCTGGCAATAAGAAAAAAAAAACATCATCCAATACGATAGATATTAAAAGACCCGAATACCCCGCGTATTATTTGGAATGGTTACGTAAACGTGGGAGTTCATCCAAATCGGCGAAAATGCCCAACAAAGCCGACATGATTCGCATTGAAAACAGTGTCACTTTTAATACAGATCGTGTGTTTGAGTATGCTCTCATTCGTTTGATAAAAGCCATTGTATTCTGTCCAACAACGACAACAACAACATCGACCGAAATCGCCTTATACGGTTTGTTGCACATGTGTTCGTTGCATGTGGTCAAAGTGCATTCTTATATCATGGATTTGGTGCGTGTCGTCCTTGAAAATAGTGGATTGACCGAACCCGAGACAATATCACGGACGTTTGAACAGGCCGATCGCACGATTGAACACAACCCCACTGTGTCGTCGTTTCAAGACGATCAGCTCTATGCCCATCAAACCGAATTGTTTGAATTGTTTGCTTCTTCATCGAATACAACAAACCCATCAAACAGACACAAATTCGCAAGAGAAAGAGAAAAACAAAACGTGGAAGACCAAGACCAAGATCAAGAAAACAAACAATCGATGTGTGTCTTGTATATGGCCCCCACGGGAACGGGCAAAACCATGAGTCCTCTCGGATTGAGCGAACAATACCGCGTGATTTTTGTGTGTGTGGCACGTCATGTGGGATTAGCTCTCGCCAAATCGGCAATTAGTGTGGGCAAACGCATTGCCTTTGCCTTTGGCGCGGAGACGGCGGACGACATACGCCTACACTATTTTGCGGCGGCGGATTACACCGTCAACCGCAAGTCCGGCGGCATCGGCAAAGTCGACAACAGCAATGGCAGCCGCGTGGAAATCATGATTTGTGATGTGGCGTCGTATTTGGTGGCCATGTATTACATGAAATCGTTTCATGGCGTCGACCAATTGGTGACCTATTGGGACGAACCGACCATCAGCATGGATTACGAGAGCCACGAACTGCACCCGATTTTGGCGCGGAATTGGCGACAGAATCAAATTCCCCGGATGGTGTTATCGTGTGCGACGTTGCCCCGTGCCGACGAGATTGCCCCCGTCGTCCACGATTTTCGGTGTCGCTTTCCGGGCGCCACGATTCATACAGTGAATAGTTACGATTGCAAGAAAACGATTACCCTGTTGAACAAGGAGGGTCGCGTCGCCTTGCCGCATTTCTTGTTTGCGAGTTACCAAGAAATCATGGAATGTGCCGAACATTGTTTGGAGAACAAATCGTTGTTGCGGTACTTTGATGTGAAGGAATGTGTGCGTTTCATTCGGGAAGCGGAACGACGCGGATTTGTACCGCCTGCCCTGTGCATTCGCGAGCGGTTTCGCCATGTCGAAGATTTGCATTTGTTGTCCATAAAATTGCATTATTTGGAAGTCTTGCAGAATTTGACGATGGATGACCCTTTCGAAGACTGGCCACGTTTTCATACGGAATGGGTCGAACAATGGGATATGCGTTTTTCTTTCGCGTCTTCTTCTTCTTCTGCTGGACTCAGCAAATATCATAGTATGGATTCGTCACATTCTTCCACGTCTTCTTCTGTAAATACAAATTCAAATACAAATATGAACACAAATGACAATACAAATGACAATGGTAAAGACTCGGAGCGGAGCGGAGAGGCATCCTTCGGTAAACCATTACGACGTTTGCAGAGTGTGGCGTTGCCTAGTACTACTGCTGCTGCTGCTGCGGTGCCTCCAAAAAAACAAGTGTGGCAACCGTCGGATGGTATTTTGCTGACGACGAAGGACGCCCATACATTGACGGATGGTCCCACGATTTATTTAGCGGAGGATGTGGAAAAAGTCGGCAAATTTTTCTTGCAACAAAGCCACATTCCCGATTCGGTGTTTGACACCATTCGCAAGAAAATGAATAAAAACGAATCGTTGTTGCGGCAAATTGCGTCGTTGGAACGCGAATTCCAAGAAGCCGGGGAAAGGGACAAAACGGTGGGCAACAAGTCCAACAACAACAATGACAACAACAATGGAGGGAAAGACAAGGACAAAGCCAAAGAGAGACTGCGCGAAAAACAAAAAGACGACATGAATCAAGAACAACGTCGGTTGGATGAACAAATCGGGCAATTGCGCAGTCTGATTCAAACCGTGCGACTCAATTCGACGTATGTGCCCAATACCATGCAACATCAGGATTTGTGGTTGCCTTCTTCTTTTTTACATTCGGTCGGATATGTGAAAAATGCGTTTGTTCCCAATGTGGACGACGAAGACGTCAAAGAAATCATGGCGCTGGACGGCGTGTCCAACCAGAGGAAGTTGTTGTTGATGTTGGGAATTGGGGTGTTTGATTTACAACCCCAACAGCAACAACAAGAAGGAAAAAACGACCAAGAAGAACCAGAACCAGATCAAGGAAAAGAAGACCAACAAATGGAAAAAGACCTCGCCGATGCCCGCCATCAAAAATCCAACGAACAATACGTGGAAATTATGAAACGACTCGCGTACAACCAGTGTCTGTTTATGATCATTGCCTCGTCGGATTATATCTATGGCACGAATTATCAATTTTGTCACGGTTTTTTAGGCAAGGATTTGGCGAACATGACCCAACAAAAAATCATTCAGGCGATTGGACGCATAGGCCGTCGTACCGTACAGCAAGAATACACGGTGCGTGTGCGCGACGATGGCGTATTGCGGAAATTATTTCAACGGATGGACACCAATTTGGAAGCGCAAGTGATGACGCGATTGTTTTGTATGAGTGGAAAAGAAGAAGAAGAAGAAGAATAGATAGGGAAGATAGATATAATATAAATTTTTTATACCATTATAATTTAAAAAAAAAATGTAAATAATTTTCTTTTTTGATTTCTTTGTGAACGAAAATGAGCATCGTTTCTTACAACAAAATCACCAATGATAACAATTATACGTTGGGTAATTTTATTTTAAAAGATTTATACAATGGGAATTAGACATCTGGATTCAATCCGAATTCGTATTCGCAATTGTTTCCCAATATGGCTCCTTTGATCGATTCAAATATTGAAGCCGGCGAAAAAAATGCCGGGGATCGTTTGAATGCAGACTATTGGGGTGATTGGGGTGATGACGTATTCGACAATTGGGGTTTTTTCTATTTATATGATGTAAATTCTGGCAAATATTGTTTTCCGTATTTAACGGACCGCAATAATGGCTATGGTGTATTAAATACCCAAGTCTTTTCTGCCTTTGGACGCACGTTTACTATCCAACATGGCTACCCTGTTTATGGGATTTTCAAATTCGACATTTCCGTCAATGACAATTTGCCATTTCGATTTGGCGCGTATGGCAACATGGGATCGGATGGCAGCACGGGTTACAATGAATATGTGCAACCTTTCGGATCCATCAATTTATATTACACCAAAAATTATCAATACGGATGGCCCGTCGAAACTTTTTATTCGTATTGCATTCCTCGTCGCGTGAGCGACAATGCCAGCAAAACCTACGAGATTTATTATGCTGGCGATAACATGAGCATCATGTCAAAAGAGGTCACCCAGGGTGTTCTTTTCTATTTCTCGAAAACAAATGATGTCAAGGATTGGGTTCTCGATGACTTGGTGCCCACCATGGTGTGTTTCAAAGAAGGCAGTCAGATTTTGACCGACCGTGGTTACGTGCCAGTGGAACACTTGCAGCGGGGCGATTTAGTGCAAACGTACGGGGGCCATGGGTTGGTGCCCATTTATGGCATTGGTTCCAAAGAGGTAATCCACAAGGCCTCCTTCGATAACCGCATCAAAGACCAATTGTATGTGTGTAATCCGTCCGATTTCCCCGAGATGGAGGGCCATGATCCTCTCGTGATTACGGGATGCCATAGCCTCTTGGTCAACCGCTTCGACTCCGACGAACAACGCCAACGCGCCATTGACGTGAATGGCAAGGTCTATATCACGGACAAGAAATACCGGTTGCCAGCGTGCGTTCATGCCAAAACCGAGGTGTACCCCAAGGCGGGCAAATACACGATTTATCATTTCGCGCTCGAAAATGACGAACCCACGAAGAATTATGGGGTGTATGCCAATGGTCTGTTAGTGGAGACGTGCTCCAAACGCTTTTTGAGTACTTATTCGGGGCTCACATTGAAATAAATGAGAGCGCGGGCAAATCCAATTAAAAAAAAAAGATTTTTCTTGTAAAATTACCTTTTTCATAAGACGTTTTCTTTTTTTTTTTGAATTTTTTTTTTTTTTTGATTTTTGTTTCTTTCTCTCGATTTTTTCGAAAAAAAAAACACAAACAAATCAACACAAATAAAACAACCAAAACAGAAATAAAGATTCATGGACGATTTTACCATCTCGAATTTGCACGCCAGCCGCGATGAATGGTGTGCCCGTTTGGTCACGATTTTGACGCCTCTCGTCACCGAAGGCATCAAATCTATTTTCAATGAGGCGTGGAAATTAGCCAATGACAACAACGAAGCCCCCAAGTATTTGATGACGTTTCAGAACTTGTTGTGCCGTGTCCCGAAATGGAATCCGACCATGATTGAGGAGGAGAGACAACGCATCATTGAGAAAAGCGGTTGTGGATATTTAGAGGATTTGATTACTTGTGTGCACATCATTCAACTCAAAACGTTGACGTGTATCCGCGTGGGCAACAAACAAAAGAAAATCGACATTACCATTCCCAAACTCGATTTGTTTTTGCACAAAGTCTATGTGCATTTAGCGCGACGAGTCTACAAGAATGTCTATTTGTTTGAACGCGGCATCAGTCCTCTCACCCAACAAAAGAATATGCGCGAAATGGAAATCATCACCCAAGAATCCATTTTGTCAGCCATTCGTGAGAGCATTCCCACGGAGGCCATCATCAAGGCGTATTTGGATGAGAGCATCGAACACGAAGAAGAAGTCATCATTGAACCGATTGCTGTTTCGGACGGTGATACGAATGCCAATGGAAACTCGGAGGATACAAATCCAGAGAAAGGTGCAGATGCAGAGAAAGGTGCAGATGCAGAGAAAGGTGCAAGCGAACCCTATGTCTTGCCGAAAGAAGAGGAACCACCCGCCATTGTACCAGCCATTCAAGATTTGGAGAGTGGTCCCGTGACGACGCGGTTGTCCTTCAACGACGTGGATCGTGCCATCGACACCGACAATCAAGAATCCGCGATTGTGGCACCCAAAGACATAGATCGTTTGGAACAGATCAGTGAGGCGCGGTACATGCAACGTCGTTTGGAGGAGGAAGCCGAAGAAGAAGAGGAGAAAATCAAGATTGGAGAGGATATTTCGTTGGATGATTTGGGTATCATGGATATTTTCGGGAACAACAATAACGACAACAATAATGCGAAGACACCGGAACCCGAGGATGACAACATCCAATTGGAATTTGATGAATTGTAATCTGTGATTTTTGTCTTGTGATTTTTTTTGTCTTTTTTGAAAACAAAAAAAAAATCATATCATCATGTAACAAAAAGAAAAACGAAAAAGAAAAAACAAAAAAAGAAAAACAAAAAATGGTTCGTGGGAAGCCAGATCCAACACCACAACCACGTGGTGGCCCCAAAAATCCCAATCCAATTCGCAAACCAAGTCCCAAATCCGAAATCACCGTTTTCACAAACAAAGCGAACTCTGTCGGTCTCTCGGAAGATTTGTACCAATGGGCCAAACAATTTCGGCGATATATGGAAACCCTTTTCTTGGAACAAGGCGATTTGACATTGTCTTTGGGGATTTATTTTTGTCGTCGTGAACCCAAAACATTGAATATCTATGGGTCGTTTGTGGATGCCACCGAACAAGAAACCATTCGCGAGTTCAATGAGAAATTGCATCGATTTGGACGGCTTCCTTCTCACGCTGTAGCAGCAGCAGCAGCATCAGCATCAGTAGCCGAACTTGGAGAAGGAGAAGGAGAAGGATCAGACGAACGAAATGAAGCCGATTTTTTAGTGGACAATCGACCCATGAAATCGCGTAATAATATTTGTTTTGTGGTGGCCCTAGAATGGAATGAGAGTCTTTCTTCCCATAATACGTTAACCATTACGTTGGAAAGTTTGCGACATCACAATGCATCGCGTTGTCAGGGTGTCGCCGGATCCCACATCATGAATGCCTTTCAATATGCGGCATTAAAATTTCATAAGAAAAATTCGCACATTGGAGACATCGTGGTAACCATGGTCGATGCGGCCCGTATCGATATTCCCCCCAGTCGAGATTATCCCGAAGATCGAAACGAAATTCGTTTGGGTATGTTGAAATTGTGTTTGTGTGGCATGTCGTGGTACAATCAATATGGATTTCTGGATATGGAGAATGGCCGCTTCGATTTGTCTTATCATTTGGATATCCTGCAGCACCCCATTTTACAACCGTTGGAAGATTCCAACGAAATAAGCGCGTATAGTTATTACGACGAAGAAATGGAGGAAGAGCGGATTTTGTTGCTTGACATGCTACGGTCAGAACATGGGGATGTAATATCGCGGATAAGGACGTATTTTGGTTTGAAAGAGGACATCGGCGTGACCTTCAAACATCTTCACGATTTTCTATATGAAAAATTCATCGCCGTTGGATATTATATGGATTTCTGGTTCAGAACATACAATAGACTGTTGAATTTCATCAAAAATGTCACCGGTTATCACAAGAGGAAACTCCGATTGACGTTTGATATGCGAGAAATGGAGGACATACAAGTGGCGTTGCGAAATGCTGGATTGGGTCAGTGTACTCTTTATTTGGAGAATTATGTGCGTGTGGAAGCCGAGGAGGAACCAAGTGCCGAAGAACAAAGTGACAATCAACAAAATTACCATGATGACGCAGATGAAGAATCTGAGGAAATTCTTTCGTCCATTACTCAAAACATGGGTTATTATCACGATGACAATAATGCATCGTTGGCACGGACTGCCTCTCCTCTATGGGTCGAGGACTTGACAGTGATTAATGAACCTTTGAAAACCCAACCTTTGAATATCACCATAAATACGGAAGAAGCAGAAGAAGCTGAATGGTTGGATCCGAATCCCATTAACAATCCACCCTTGCAAAAAAAAAGAAAAATGGAAGAGGAGAATTTTTCAACATCTTCTTCCTCCTCCGCCATTTATGGGACCCAAACGATGAAAACAAAGAAAACGAAGAAAAAACCGAAGAAAAACGGGGGTAGAATGAAAACAAAAAGACGTCGTTTCAAGATAAAAACATAAAAAATGAAAACCAATTTTTTTTTATAAAAAAATCTTATTTACAAAACAATGTTTCTTTTTTTTATAAAAAAAAAATACAAAACACAAAACACAAAAATGTACCATTCCTGTCCTCCGGACCGTGAAAGGTTGGTTGGTTGGTTATACAATCGTTTTGACTTTGTACGTGGTATCTTCCAATATTATGTATTCCTTGCATCCCATGGTAAATACACGACATACATCATCCATGAAATATAAGGTATATTTTCCATCATAGGGATAGATGACATTGTGGAAAAATCCCAAGGGCATGTGTTCCAAGAGACAGCAAACATATTCATGGGAGAATAATTCGTTGCCAACACAGAAATCTTCTTCGGGCACAATCAACGGCACGGATTTGGTCATTTTGTCGTGGCGATATTCCATGACCAAAAATCGTACATTCGATCGGCGGCAGCAACAATTTGTATTTGTATTTGTTTTTGTTGTATTGGGTTGATTGTTTTCTTCGTTCAAAATGGAAATTCCATGTAAATTGGCAACCATGGAGGAGGAGGAAGAAGACGACGACTTTTTGACAACGAAATGTTGACGCATTTTCTTTTCTTTGGTATTCAAGTATACTGTCACAAGAGTCGTCGAACGTTCATTGCCTGCAAACGTAAGACGAAAATCATTTTCATCGAGAGCCCAATAGTCACATTGCATTCTTTGGGGTTGGCGATCGAAAATGACTTTCCCGATGGCACCCAATTCGTCAAATGGATCGTTATCCTCTCCCACCTCTTTATTGTAATTGTTGTTTTTTTGGTAAACACGCAACCACGATGGAGAGGGGGAAACAGAAGAAACATGGGCCCATTGTGGTTCGATTCGCTTAGACATGACATACATATACAGAAAATATCCGGCATTCCAAAAATAAAGAATCCATGGGAGAAATTGGGGATATTTTTGGGACCATGTTTCCAATCGCAGGAGCAAGGAAATCCAATGATTATGCAACAGAAAAATCACATTGAAGGCATGAAAATCATCCAAGGAATCCAAGGTTTTGATTGCATTTTTTTGTTCTTGTTCTTGTTCTTGTTCTTGTTCTTGTTCTTCTTCTTGTTCTTGTTCTTCTTCTTGTTCTTCTTGCATTATAGAATCCATCAAATCGGGATAATAAGATACGTCTTCCAAATATCCAGGAAACATATTTTTGTGTGTAAGTAAGTAAGTGTGTGTGTGTGTGTGTGTTTTTTATGATTTGTTTTGTTCTGTATCAAAATAATAAATTTATGATTGCATGCGAAATGTTTATTTATATTCGTTTCAGTTTTATTACAAAAAAAAACAAAACATTAAAAAAAAGTGCAGAAAAGAAAAAAAAAGAGTGAGAGAGTGAGATAGTGAGGAAGGTAAAGATTCTGCTCTCGCCCCTTCGATGAGCGAAGCGGAAAGGCGGGCAGGAGAGGCAACCCACCCATTATTCTCTCGCCGCTAACATATATTTTTCTATGATTGGCAACGCTTCGGTAGCATTCAATCGCAAAACGAAATCTTGTTTCGGTGATCCAGCAACGGGAGAGGTTAATATATACGAGATGGGACGCAAAGTGGAACCGCGATTCGATGAGTCGATGACTTTGTTTTTGTTGTGTTCGAATAAATACATTTGCAACGCCAAATGGATGATGTCCGTTGTCGCCGATGTTGTCGACGAAGTGGAACTGGGCAAAACGATGGCATGATCGTCCGCATCCCACAACAACAAATCATCGATTTGCATTCGTGCGTCTTGTATGTGAATGGTCACCATATTTCTTTCTTTGCGCGGCTCTTGGAAAAAACATCCACCCAACAGATAGATGAGTTCATATCGTTCTTCTAACGAGATGACTTTGTCGATATAATCCGTGCAGCTGTACATGGTGTGTTTTTTGGTAAGTGTGTAAGTGTGTTTTTACAAAAAAAAATATATATATAATAAAATTATGAAGAATGGAAACAAATTTAAAAACAAAATGATTATATACACAAACAAAGCAACACAAAAAAAAGAGCAAACGGCTTTTTTTTTTACAAAACTATTATGCCGCCGAAAATCATTCCTTCACCCAAACGTCCGTCATCATCATCGACGACGGACCAATTATCGCCGAATAAGAGGCAGTCTGTAAGTCCTCTGCTTCACGCTTCGCTTGTTGAAGCGGAGAGGCAGTCTTTGACAAGTCCTCGACTCGAAGAGGAGAGGCAGTCCGTGACAGGTGCATGTCCTCTCCACTCTTTCAAATTGATTGATTTTCATGTCTATGATCGCCGAGTCAATGATATGGAAGAAGAAGAAGAAGAGACGGAAGACCACGATGAAGACTATGACGAAGATAACGATGAGGAGGACAACATGGATAATGACGAGGACAACATAGACATGGAGGAAGGAGAGGGAGAACCAAAGAAAAAGAAATATTATAAGACGGCCGAATTTGCGATTCAAATGTTTGGTATCAATGCACAAGGAGAGAGTGCCAGCATCACCATCACCAATTATCGTCCCTTTTTCTATGTCCGTGTGGGCGACGATTGGACGAGTACCAAGGCGGATTCTTTCATTCACGAGAGAATCGGGCGAAACCCGCGATTGTCGAAAGATACCAATTTTGTGCGTAAGAACATCATTCGTTATCGGTTGGAAAAACACAATCGTTTGTATGGATTCACGGCGGGCAAACAGGACACCTTTCTTTGCATCGAATTTCGGAATATGTCGTCATTCAATAAAATACGACGTTTGTGGTACCAATACACCGATGGACGCAGCCGCATGTTTCCTCTCACGTTTTTGGGTACGGACACCGAGCTGTATGAATCGGGCATTCCGCCGCTGTTGCGGTATTTCCACATCAAAGACATCAGTCCTTCGGGATGGATCGAATTGGATGGCCGGCATCCTCGCATACGAACTCTCTATAAGAGTCCCCATGGACGGACGACGTGTACCTATGAGTTCGTGTGTCCTCTCGAATGCATTCGTCCCTTGCCCGAGAAAGAAGACGCCGTCCCCTACAAGATCATGAGTTTCGATATTGAGAGTAGCAGCAGTCACGGGGACATGTCGCAACCCGTGAAAACCTACAAGAAATTGGCACAAAACATCGCGGATATGTACATGTTTCGCCAGTCCATATTTGACAAGGAGAAAAACAAAGACGCTGTCAAGGTCAAGGACACCTTGAATAAATTGTTGCGTCGCGTCTTCTTGACGGCGTTTGGATTCGATGATTTCGAGGACATTGCCTTGGTCTACACGAAAATGCCCGTCCGTCTTGAAGACATCGAAGCTTTGACGACGCGATTGTTGGAATTGCCGTTGAAAGATTTGGTGGAAAACATAAGTGCCGATAAGAATGATATTTTGTCGTTGTTTCGAAAGTCCGTGGCGTCGTCGTCGTCGTTAGCAACACCCTATAAGAAAAAAAAAACATTTCGGGCTATCGATGAAGGAGGAGGAGGAGGAGAAGGAGGAACCGAAGGAGAAGGGGAACAAGAAGACGGCAATGGCGAAGCCGAAGAAGAAGAAGAAGAAGAAGAAGAAGGCGCGGAGGAAGAAGAACAAGAAGAAGGCGATTATGATTTTGATGATGATGATGAAAACAATGAAAACAATGAAAACAATGGCATGATAGACACCACCGGATTACTCACTCGCGAACAAAAGAAAATGACATTTGCGGATGTATTGTTGTCGGAAAAATGGTCTCGTGACGAAAAAGTCCAAGAGATGGACAAATTGTTGTGTATGACTTTCCCCCCCGTCAAAGGCGACGAAGTGACCTTCATTGGATCGACGTTTCTCCGGTATGGCGAAAAGGAACCATATTTGAATCATTGTTTGGTGGTGGGATCCTGCGATGCGGTGCCCAACGCGGTCATTGAATCTTGTGACACGGAACGTCAAATGTTGTTAAAATGGCGCGACATGGTCGAAGCGGAGAATCCGGACATTGTGATAGGCTACAATATATTTGGTTTTGATTATGATTTCTTGTTTCAACGTGCCAAAGAATTGAATTGTGTCAAGTCGTTTTTGCGCATGTCGCGTCGTCGGGGCGAATTGTGTTGTCAACCGCGATTCAAACCGGCGGACCCCATTAAAATTGAACATTCGTCGATTTTATTGGCCACTGGCGAATACGATTTGAATTATGTGAAAATGCCCGGACGTCTTCAAATCGATTTGTTCATGTATTTTCGTCGCGAATTCACCAATTTTTCTTCGTATAAATTGGACACCATGGCTTCCACGTTTGTGAGTGACGACATCAAACAAGTGGTGGTGGTGGATGTTGTGGTGGATGATGATGGAAATGGTACGGGCTCAGGACTGAGTACCACCACAGAATTGTACACCTCGAATTTGGCGGGATTGCATGTGGGCGATTTCATTCATATAGAGATTGTGTCGTTCACCAGCGATTATTACGGGGAGGGCAAGAAATTCGTCGTCCAAGACATTCGCCTAAATCAAGTGTGTCCGGTGGACAACAAATCCTATAATGTGATTGTCATCGAGGGGGACCATGGCAGTCTTCGCCGCGAGAAATCCGTGCGATGGGGCATGGCCAAAGACGACGTGACACCCCAGGACATTTTCCGATTGACGGCGGAATCGGCGCGGGGGCGGGCCATTGTCGCTAAATATTGTATCCAAGATTGCAACCTGGTGCACAATTTGTTTCAAAAAGTCGACGTGTTGACGGGCTACGTGGAAATGTCGCGGATTTGCAGTGTGCCCATATCGTTTTTGGTGTTGCGTGGCCAAGGCATCAAATTGACATCGTATGTGGCCAAGAAATGCCGATTGAAGGACACGTTGATGCCCGATTTGCAGAAACCCGACGTGGCCGAGGGCTACGAGGGCGCCATTGTGTTGCCCCCCAAATGTTCCATGTATATGGACAATCCTGTGGCCTGCGTCGATTATGCGTCGTTGTATCCCTCGTCGATGATCAGTCAGAATTTCTCGCATGACAGCAAGGTGTGGGCCAAAGTCTACGATTTGGAGGGACGATTGGTGTCGGAATGGGGCGAACGCGACGAACGGACGGGCGCCTTCGTCTACGACAATTTGCCCGGCGTCGAGTACATCGACATTGAATTCAATACCTATGTCTATGTCCGGAAAACGCCCAAATCCAAAGCGGTGAAAACAAAGAGTGGCACGAAGATATGCCGATGGGCACAATTCCCCGATGGGAAGAAGGGCATCATGCCCTCGATATTGGAGGAATTGTTAAAGGCCCGCTCCGACACACGGAAAAAGGCCAAAACGATATCGGATCCCTTCATGCAGAACATTTTAGACAAACGCCAACTCGGCTACAAAGTGACCGCCAATTCGTTGTATGGCCAATGCGGGGCGCGCACATCGACGTTCTATGAACAGGATGTGGCGGCGTCCACCACGGCGACGGGACGCATGATGATCACGTATGCCAAGAAAATCATCGAGAATGTGTATGGCAATGGTCGCGTGTACAACACGGAATGCAAAGGACCGGTACTCACCAATGCGGAATACGTGTACGGCGACTCCGTCGCCTCGTATACGCCAGTCTATATTTTGTTTCAAAACAAGGTGCGTATTGTGACGATTGATTCGTTGGCCGCCGAATTTGGATTTGGGGGCTGGCATGTGTGTGAGGATCCGGACACCAACTCTCAACCCAAGGAGGTCTGTGAGATGGTGCCGGGGGTGTTTTCCTGGTCGGACCAGGGATGGACGCGTTTGTATTGCGTGATTCGCCATGCCTTGGCGCCACACAAGAAAATGATTCGTGTGTTGACGGGCACGGGTTGTGTGGATGTAACCGACGATCATTCTTTGGTGCGTGCCGATGGGACGGAGGTGAGTCCCCGCGACGTGGAAGTGGGGGATCATTTGATGCATCACACGTTGCTCCGATTGAGTGAAGAAGCAAAAGAAACGCATACCGATGGCGGAGAACAACAAGATCGTGATATAAAATCATTGTTGGATGGTGGTGATGGGATAAACATGCTGGGTGCGGCTGTATTGGTCAACCGAATGTATTACGAAGGAGCGACGAGTGTACAGATTTATACATCCGACAACTATCGTCCCCATCCATATTTCCTCCTTTCGGCGACAAAAGAAAATATGGCATCGAACAACAAAATCAAGACTTTGTGTAATATTCCGTATTCGGGAGACGTGTATGATTTGACGACGGCGAATCATCATTTTGCGGCGGGCATCGGCAACATGATTGTCCACAACACGGATTCGGTGTTTTTCACGTTCAATTTGGCGGACCCGGCGACGAAGGCCCCCATTCGGGGACCGGATGCTCTCGAAATTACCATCGAGATCGCACAGGATGCCGCCGCGTTGTGTTCGCGGTTCTTGAAACCCCCCATGGATTTGGCGTACGAAAAGACGTTGATGCCGTTCGTGCTCTTGAAAAAGAAACGCTACGTGGGCATGTTGTATGAGACCAATCCGAAAAAGGGCAAACTCAAATACATGGGGTTGGCACTCAAACGGCGCGATTCGTGTGATTATGTCAAGGATGTCTACGGAGGCATTCTCAATATTTTGATGTTCGAACAAAATTTCCCCAAATCGATTGCGTATTTGAATGACCGGTTGGAAGATTTGATTCGGGGCCGCGTGCCTCCCGAGAAATTGTTGCTCACCAAACAATTGGGATCCTATTACAAGAATCCCCAACAACAATGTCATTGGGTGTTGAGCGAACGCATCGGCAAACGCGACGCGGGATCCAAACCCAAACCCGGCGACCGCATCAAGTATCTCTTTTTCGATAATCCCACTGCCAAACTGCAGGGCGACAAAATTGAAACACCCGAATACATTCGCGAGGCGAAATTGTCCATCAATTATACCCATTATATTACGAATCAGTTGATGAACCCCATTCAACAATTGTATGGATTGGGCGTCGAACAAATCATGGAGATGCAAGGTCGTTTCAAGGAGATTCCCAAATTTCGACAGGAAATCGCCGCTCTCCAAGAACGGTTTCCCGATTTGGAAGAATACGTCGAGAAAAAAGACAAATTCTGTTCGGCTCGCGTGAAAATGTTGTTGTTTGATCCGTGGCTCACCAAAATTCACAATCAAAAACACGGCATTCAACAAATCACTTCGTTTTTTTCTTCGCCTCCGCCGATTCTCACTTCGGGACAAGGATCACAAAATGAAAAGAAAAAGATGATTACTCATTCCACCATAAAATCGACCCCATCACAAAACAAAGTCGTTTCCACGCCCACGAAAACTTCGTCTGCCACTTCGTCGTCTTTGAAAAAACAACCCACCACCACTTTGAAATTTATTCCTTTTCAAATGGCCAAGAAATAAATAAATGGCATGTGTTGTCATATTTTTTTTTTGTTTGTAAAAAACTTAACTATTTAAAATTATTATTATTTTTTTTTTGTAAATAACTATTTAAATAAAGAAAAAAAATAATAATAATTTTTGCTTTTTTTTGCAACCATTCATTGGAAAAAAAAATACACACAAACACAAACACAAACACAAATACAAATACACATACAAATACAAAACAAACATGGACAAAGAAGATATATTTTTGTATACCATCATTTTTCTGGTGTTGGGCGCCAGTTTATATATTTATTTCGGAGAGGATACATTTCAATTAAAATGCATAGTTTCGACGGTGGATGGCAACAAATACTGTGTGCGAGATCGCGAGAAATTGCAGGACGCCGCGGATTTGATGGCACGGGTGGCCAACAAATGCAAAGATTTAGTCCAGTATGCCGTGACGACGTATCCCGACAACGAAGCCGTGTCGCGATTGGCGCAGAATTTCAAACCCGAGAAAATGATGGAAACTTTGCCGACGAGCGAGTTGACGGCGTACAGCGAAAGCAAGGGGGAGAAATTGGCGTTTTGTTTGAATCGGGAGAAGAAAGGCGAGGACCAAATGATCGACGAACACACCTTGACGTTTGTGGCGATTCATGAATTGTCCCATTTGGCGACGGAATCCATTGGACACAAAACCGACTTTTGGGAGAATTTTCAATTCCTGTTGAAATGCGCCAAAGAATGCGGCGTACACGACCCCAAAGATTACAAGAAAAATCCCGCGAAATATTGTGGCATGAAAATACGCGATAGTCCTTATTTCGATGATTTCAGCAAATCGTCCGAAAAATAAAGAGCAAACAAATAACCAACCAATCAACCAACCAATATTATTTCATTCGACAACGTAATGACTTTTTTCTATGACACTTGTGTCGTTTTCTTGTCGCGTTTCTTTTCCTTTGTTTTGTTGTTGTTGTTTGCCAAGTCCTCGACCCATATGGGAGAGGCAGTCCGTGACACTGGCTGCCTCTCCTCTTCGATAAGCGAAGCGGATAGAGTACTTGTCGACCACCATTTCTTCGTTTTGACAATAACTTAATAATGTTTTCGTTGATGGAATGAATTTCGTCCATGTTTGCAATAATTTCATTGTGTTGATCACGTGCGTTTGTGTTTGTTTGTGTTTGATCTAATAAACGGGATATTTCTTCATTTTGATGTAAAATAGGCCCCCATGCTTGAAAAAGTGTTCTTTCTTCGTGATATTCATCATGTTTGGGGTAAGAGGGTTCCGGCGTTCTTTTTCTTTTTTTATTTGTGTTTGTGTTTGTGTTTTTCTTTCTTCTTGTGCTCGATGGGGGAACGTTGGTCTTTATAGTGTCCAAGTCGCTTTTCTTTACAAATAAAAACTTATATCCATCGTATCCGTGATTATACAAAAGTTGGAGATCAAATTCAGTATTAGACTGGACTGTAAAATATCTTAAATCATATTGATCTTCTTGTCCAACTTCATCTTCATTGTATGTTGCCAAAATCTCTGCATCCACTTCAGATGCGGATGTATCCGCATTTCTAATATACAACTTTATGTTTTTGACGACTGTTTCGGGGGATGTTAATGCAATATGTTGTTTTGCTTTTGCCTTTGCAGTCAAAATGTATTTTGCTCTTTCGTAAGAAAGAGAGATAATAGGTGTTGTTGATTTGGACGATGACATTTATTTTTGTGAAAAAACAACAGAGAAAAAAAAAGGCAATAAATGAAAAATATATTTTTAAGTATGAATATATATTTGCAAAAATTTGCAAAAACAAATACATTTTCTAAAAGAGTAATAAGTAATATATTTGTTTTTCTTTTTGTGAGTTGAAGAAAAAAAATAGAGGTGACAAAAAAAATGAATAAAAAAAGATGGACGCGTAGGTCAAACAGGAAATATTCTCGAAGGCCTCGTGCACGAGGTTTTCGGCGAACGCGAAAACAAAAAGGATCCGGGTTTCTCGGGGACACCTTAACAAAAACCATGCGCAACTTGAAAAGTGCCATAGAAGTAACCGCCGTGGGAATAATCGATACATCGAATGTCAAACGCTTGCATTTTAAAAATCAATTTTTTGTGGATTACATGGATGTGGCAAGCATTCGTAAATTATACGGAGATGAAACCATTCAAATTCGACAAAATGATCGCCAAGATTATATTGGATCCTTGGGATATTTAACAAGTCCTCGACTCGAAGAGGAGAGGCAGTCCGTGACAAAGACATCGCAAATACCGGAAACACCTATCCAAAATACACCTGAAACACCAGACGTCAATGTGGAAAATTCACAAAACAAAGATTTAACCGAAAACAAAGATCCTGTTCCGGATGATTCAACCATCGATAAATTATGGAAAATGGTCAATGTTCCCAATTCGCTTTCTTTCAATCGATTGAACCAAGCCGAAATCATTGATCCTCTCTTTTACGAAAACATTATGCAAGGAAATGATGAGAACCAAAAGAATTTGATGAAAAGCAAATGTATTACGTTTACCCGTGAGTGCCAAGCTCTCTTTGAATTGCAATACACATGGAAATATTTGTTGCATTCGTTGTTGTGGGACATGAACGACAAATCCCGAGCAACCTTGCGATTTATCTACAAGGAAATAACCAAAGAAATCATCCAACGTCCCGAATATGCCGATTTCCTGCGAAAGAGTTCGACCGTTGTGTACCTGATCAATTTCTTTGCAAGGATAGGAAGTGCGTTTAAACAATCATTTGATTCGGTTGCAGAGTATGCAAAACAACAAATAGAAAGTGTCAGGAAAACTCCATCCAAATTGTATGCATTGTTGATTGGATCTGCGGCCGAATCACCTGTGAATGACAACAAAACAACATCAGAAGGAACAACTGTGCAACCACAACCAACAAATCCTCCCTCTCCTGTGGCTGGGCAACCACAACCAACAAATCCTCCCATTGATCCATCTATTCTCGACAATTCCCCTGTTTCCATCGGACAATTGTTAACTCAATTGCGTGGATATTATAATGTGCCATTTTGGGAAGGCGACCACTCGCATTCTAATGACAAATACATAACATATGCCATAGAGAATAAAAAGTTTTCAGAGTTGCCACCCTTTTACATGTTAGACGACATTGCATTTGTGTTGAATACAACGATTGATTTTTTGAAGAAAATTGCGAACCTCTCATCAAATGATGATAGTTTCAATAAGGTGGTTTTTGTTCACAATTCGATGAAATGCAGTGTATACAATCGTTTGCCTTTCAATAAAGTGTATTCTTTGGAAATACCAACCAATATTGAATACGACACACCCTCCTTTTTTTCAGAATCATTCGAATCTGACTCGTCGAGAGATCAACCATCAGACAAAAAAAATATTATTGCTTCGTTGGAAACAATCCAGACTTATCAACAGAAGATAAACAACAAATTTGTTGATTTTCAAGCAAACGGAAAACAATATATTCGCGAACATCCTTTTTTGGGATCGGATGAATCAGATAATTTTGCGCAAGTTGTTGCAAATACCTTTGTTGATAACGCAACTAATGTTGTTTCGGGAGGGGGACTAACAGAGAGGATGGAAACCTATGTCAATAAAAAAATGTCCATTTTGAAAGAAAAAACAAACAAGGCATACCAAGGCGTCGTCAAAAAGAATTATTTTTTGGATTGTGTCAAGGTGGCTTTCTTGCATGCGGCGCGGCATCGATTGCGAAAATACGTAATTGGAGAATTGTTTGAAACCCCCGATCAAATGTCACGGACTGCCTCTCCTCTTCGAGTCGAGGACTTGAAAAATACCTTGAAAATGTATAAAACCTTGGGATTGTATTCGGTGCGAATGGCCAATGTGGTATGCCAGAGTCCCATTAATAAAATCATTGGACAATTTGATCCATCACAAAGTTTATTGAAAACTCCCCATTGTTTTCAATTGTACTTTTTAACGGGCATGATCATAAATTCGTTTGCGAAAATTCAAGCAAATGATGCAAAGGCGAAAGACGTCATTCCAGATCCAATAACAAAAGAAACAGATAATGAAGATAAAGAAAAAT
>Ga0194130_10002246_pt1 | contig 28371 bp, 23 predicted proteins | sample TA2KigsurfametaG_FD_160084 | JGI IMG/M metagenome (GOLD analysis project Ga0194130, IMG submission 160084) | Freshwater microbial communities from Lake Tanganyika, Tanzania - TA2015050 Kigoma 12 surface | ecosystem: Environmental > Aquatic > Freshwater > Lake | place: Tanzania: Lake Tanganyika...
CGGAGCCCTTCCTGATTAAAGTATGTTGCCCTGGAATTGGACCGGTAAAATTTAAGCTTACCCTTGGGGGTCGAACCGCATCCGGGAAACGTTCACCCGTACCTGAAATCTCGCCAACATAACAATCCCAATTGATTAAGGTTCCATTCTCAAAACCTATATTCTGAGGACATTCTGTAACTATTTGCGCAGAACTTTGAATAGCTACTATGCACATGATAAATAGGAACAGCACTCTGTGAAACATAGAAAAGAAATAAAAAATATGCGAATTGAATGTTCTCCAAAAAGCTTATTAAATCAATATTCAATTTAAGAAGATTATTTTAACCTGAGTTCGATACATGAAAGATTAAAAAATATCCTTAAAATGGATTTTATGATGAGGATGAGTATGATTTGATTTTGGAAAGCAATACCTGCGTGTTATCGCTCCGTTTGGTCCTTTCCTCCGGAGTATTTCCGGCAAGAAATGCTGCCTGATTTCAGATGATCGGTAGCCGGAAGATACCTCCTTCGGCAAGGTTTAGTTTACCCGCTGCTGTTTTTCATCGGGAGGGGCAGTCCGGTAATAGAACCCCTGGCCCTGTGAAACAAACCCGGGTGGCAGACCTATCTTTTTTACACTACTGAATCTTAGGATAAAAGATTAGCCTGTTCTCCAAAAATATTTTTTTCGTAGAAAAAAGAAAAGGGATTTTTTTTGAAGTTAATTACTCAGGTAAGAATACATGAGTGCTGCGGCCCTTGCAGATGCCCCAGATTTGCCCATTCGAAGCGCTAGTTCATCATAATTAATCAGCATTGCCGTACGATAGGGTATATCATTCAGAATTAAATCAAGTTCTTCGCCAATTTTTTCACTCGTACATTCCTCCTGTATGAGTTCTTTAACAATGCCTTGATCCATCACCAGATTAACGAGAGAGATGTATTTAATTTTGATTAATGCGCGTACGATGGCAATCGACAAGGGATTACCTTTGTAGACTACAATCTGAGGTATTTTAAGTAGAGCAGTTTCCAGCGTTGCCGTACCGGAGGTTACTATTGCTGCCTTAGAATTTAGTAAAAGGTTATAGGTTTGATTAAAAATAACAGGGATTTTTCTACCTTTTAAGTAGCTTGAATAGGCTTCCTCACCAAAGGAAGGTGCCCCGGCAATCACAAACTGAAATTCCGAAAACCGATCAACTGTTTTAATCATTTCCGGTAGAACTCTTTCAAGTTCCTGTTTTCTGCTTCCGGGCAAAAGTGCAATAATAGGTCTTAAATCCAGATTATGATTAATCTTAAACAGATGGTCAGGTTGATTGTCTTCTATCGCATCCAGGATTGGATTACCAACATAATCAACCTGCATTCCCCAGGATTTATAGAATTCTACCTCAAAAGGCAGGATGCTGAACATACGATCAACAATTTTTTTGATCTTCAATACCCGCTTTTGATTCCAAGCCCAAACTTTTGGTGATATGTAGTAAAATACTTTAAAACCATTTTTGTCAGCGAAATCGGCAATCTTCAAATTGAAACCCGGAAAGTCAATGAGAATAACCACATCAGGTTTAAATATTAGGATGTCCTGTTTAGCGGTTTTAATGTTTTTTAAAATTGAACTGAGGTTAAGAACAACCTCAATAAAGCCCATGAAAGCCATTTCTGAATAGTGCATTGTCAATCCCGGAGCTACGGCCATCATTAAATCGCCGCCAAAATATCTGAATTCAGCTTCATGATCTTTGATCATAAGCGCTTTCATCAGGTTAGATCCATGAAGATCACCCGAGGCTTCACCTGCGATAAGATAGTATTTCATGGCTAATTAAGCTTAACAACAAACAGATTCAAAAGCATTCAATTTTGGTAAATTTAGCTAATTGAGATTGCTTTGGAGAGACTTATGATTTTTCCCTTGATGCACCAAGGGCTAAAATCTGCCTTTTCAAATTCCCAAATCCCAGGTATTTAGAATCGGAATAGCGTGATGTGCCGTCATATCGAACTGCACAGGCACCACAGATACATAGCCATTTTCAAGAGCCCACACATCCGTATCTTCACCATGATCATTATTCTGGAATACACCGGTTAGCCAGTAATAGCTACGTCGATTAGGATCGGTACGCTCATCAAACTCTTCAGCCCATTTAGCGTTTGCCTGCCTGCATACTTTTATTCCTTTAATTGCCGCACCCTTGGGGAAATTAACATTCAATAAAGTACCTAACCCCAGTCCATTCTTTAAAACCTGATAAGTAATCTTCTCGATATATTTTGTGCAATGGCTAAAATCGGCTTTGTGGCTAAAATCGTCGAGCGAGAATCCAATGGAAGGAATACTTTCGATGGCACCTTCAACTGCTGCAGACATGGTTCCGGAATAAAGTATATTGATGGAGTTATTTAATCCATGATTAATTCCTGACACACATAGATCAGGTTTTTTGCCTTTAAAAACCTTATTGACTGCCAGCTTAACGCAGTCAACCGGAGTTCCGGAGCATTGATACATTTCAACACCCTCATACAAATCTACTTTGTCCAATCGTAAGGGTTTGGCAATGGTAATGGCATGTCCTGTTCCGGATTGGGGTCCATCCGGGGCTACTACAACAACATTTCCTATGCCTTGCATCACCTTAATCAGGGCCTTTATACCGGGCGCCGTTATACCATCGTCATTAACAACCAGGATGATGGGTTTAGTTTTTTTCATTGTTCTCTGAGGAGTCGTTCTTCTGTGCTTGTTATAATTTTCAGGCACTTACATTCTAAAACCAGGCGATATCAGCAAGTATGAGATAAAAATTAAAGACCAGCTGCTCCATTCTTGATTTCTTCAACAACAGAAGGATCAAGAAGGGTTGATGTATCTCCAAGGTTTGACGTTTCACCTTCGGCAATTTTCCTAAGTATCCTGCGCATAATCTTCCCTGATCTTGTTTTAGGTAAACCGGAAACAAACTGAATCTTATCAGGTTTCGCAATAGCACCAATAATACGGGCCACCGTTTGAAGAATATCTCTCTTGGTCAGATCGTGATCATGAGTTGAGGTCCCGAGTATAACATAGGCATAAATTCCCTGCCCTTTAATATCATGAGGATAACCCACTACCGCACTTTCCACCACATCTGCATGCATATTAATGGCATTTTCAACCTCGGCCGTACCTATTCGGTGACCGGAAACGTTAATGACATCATCAACTCTGCCGGTTATACGGTAGTATCCGTCTTCATCTCTTAAACATCCATCACCGGTAAAGTACATATTCTTATAGGTAGAGAAATAAGTCAGACGGCATCGTTCATGATCTCCATAGGTAGTGCGGATAATTCCCGGCCATGGAAATTTGATACATAGATTTCCACTCACATCATTACCTGTTAATTCCACACCCTGTTCATCAACCAAGCATGGCTGAACTCCCGGCAATGGCAAGGTAGCGTATCCCGGTTTAGTGGGAGTAAGGCCGGCGATGGGTGAAATAAGAATACCGCTATTCTCGGTCTGCCACCAGGTATCAACAATTGGACATTCCCCTTTTCCTATTTTTTCATTATACCAATGCCAGGCCTCCTCATTGATTGGCTCACCAACCGAACCAAGCTTTTTCAGTGAACTTAAATCCTTACCTTTTAAAGGATCATCCCCAAAACTCATCAATGAACGGATAGCTGTTGGAGCTGTATAAAGAATATTCACCTTGTATTTATCCACGATTTCCCAGAAACGACCTGCATCCGGCCAGGTTGGAACTCCCTCAAACATCAGCGTAGTTGCACCCTGAGAAAGTGGCCCGTACACGATATAAGAATGTCCGGTAATCCATCCAATATCTGCGGTACAGAAATGAACCTCGCCCGGCTGGTATTGGAATACGGTTCTAAAGGTATATCCGGTATAGACCATATAGCCACCACAGGTATGAACCACACCCTTAGGTTTTCCGGTAGAGCCGGAAGTATATAATATAAAAAGAGGATCTTCCGCATCAATGGGCTCTGCCGGGCATGCAGGGTTACCCTGAGTTTCAACCTTTTTAATCTCATCCTCCCACCACACATCACGCCCTTTGATCATGGATACAGGAGTACGAGTACGTGTTAATACGATTATTTTCTGTACGGATTGGCATTGAACAATGGCATCATCGATGATATTTTTGAGGGGAATATCTTTATTGCCTCTGAAACCGCCATCAGCTGTGATGACTAAATTGCATTGTGCATCGTTGATACGATCGGCAATCGACTGCGCAGAGAAGCCCCCGAATACCACCGAATGAATTGCCCCAATCCGTGCACAAGCCATCACTGCGATAGCAAGTTCAGGGACCATTGGCATGTAAATGCATATGCGGTCACCTTTTTTAGCACCATTATTTTTCAGCACATTAGCGAACTGAACAACCTTGAAATGAAGCTCTTTGTAAGTAAATGAGCGGTAATGTTCCTCCGGATCATTAGGTTCCCAAAGCATCGCTATATTGTCTGCACCTTCTGCCAGATGCCGATCCAGGCAATTCTCCGTGATGTTTAACTTTGCGCCACTAAACCATTTGACATTGGGCTCAGTAAAATTCCAGTCCAGAACTTTATCCCATTTTTTCTGCCAGTAAAAGGTATCGGCTACATCACCCCAGAAGTTTTCGGGTTCAGTAACACTGTAATCATAAACGCGTTTGTAATCGTCAAAGGAATTAATACGAAGATTCATTTTTTTATTCTTGTTCGGTAAATTTAATATCAGAGTACAATTATATCATATTCAGACCTGTTAGCCTAATCTGTAAGTAAAAAAATTACATAATTATCCTTCACCAACACATATTTAATCGTAATACCTAATTTTATTCATAAAGTATTGCGTATCTTATTTTTTCTCCCGATATTTGTAAACTCTTTAAAGAATTGAATTTAAACAAAAGATACACTTACAGTCATGTCAAGAATTTGTGATTTAACAGGAAAAATGGCGATGAACGGCTATAACGTCTCTAACTCAAACGTTAAAATCAAACGTAAATTTTATCCTAACCTGCATGTGAAGAAGTTTTATATTCCAGAGGAAGACAGATGGATTACCTTAAAAGTTTCTGCCTCAGCGATAAAAACCATCAGTAAAAATGGTATAAGCGCTGCAATTAACAAATTTCTCAAAAAAGGATACATATAGAGTTACAAGTATTAAGTTATAGGTTATAAGTAATTTATTCTACTGAAAACTTACAACTTAAAACCTATAACTTAAAACTAAAAAGATAATACAATGGCTAAAAAAGGCAATAGAGTTCAGGTTATTTTAGAATGTACCGAGCACAAAGAAAGTGGCATGGCTGGAATGTCTCGTTACGTAACTACTAAGAATAAAAAGAATACGACAGAACGTTTGGAATTAAAAAAATTCAATCCTGTTTTAAGAAAAGTAACGGTTCACAAAGAAATTAAGTAGAAAGTTGTAAGTTGTAGGTTACAACTTAAAACCTAAAACTTAAAAACCTACCCCTCAAATAACATAAAGAAATGGCAAAGAAAGTAGTTGCAACCCTAAAGACTGGTGCAGGCAAAGAATATTCAAAAGTAATCACTATGAATAAGTCGCCAAAAACAGGTGCTTACTCATTCAAAGAGATTATTGTTCACAATGATCATGTGAAAGACGCTATTGCAGGAATTAACCTCTCAAAGTAGTTTTTGATTTGTATTAACAGAAGCCGCCCGCGTTAATCGTCGGGTGGCTTTTTTCATTATATCATGGTTATCCGCCGCGGCAGATTTCTTAAATTTGGCAACATGGGATTATTTGATTTTTTCAAGAAGAAAGAAAGCAATTTACAAGAACAGTTAGAACTGGATCAGAGTCTGTTAAAAACTAAAGAGGGACTTTTTTCTAAGATTACTAAGGCATTTGTAGGAAAATCAACTGTTGATGACGACATGCTTGATGAACTTGAAGAAATTCTGGTTAATTCGGATGTGGGTGTTCAAACTACGTTAAAAATCATTGATCGGATCCAGGCCCGGGTTGCCCGAGATAAATACATCAACACTTCGGAGTTGAATGAACTCTTACGTTCTGAAATTCAAAGTCTCTTATCGGAAAATAACAGTAACGATTTTAGAAATTTTGAATATGGAAACCATAAACCTTATGTCATTATGGTTGTTGGAGTTAATGGTGTAGGTAAAACGACCACCATTGGGAAACTGGCACATAAACTTAAAACAGCGGGAAACAAAGTGGTATTAGGTGCAGCAGATACATTCCGAGCAGCGGCAGTAGATCAGCTGAAACTTTGGGCCGAGCGGGTAAATGTACGTATTGTAGCTCAGCCAATGGGTTCTGACCCCGCATCTGTTGCATTTGATACCATACAATCTGCAGTTGCCAATGGTGATGATGTAGCTATTATTGATACTGCCGGCCGCCTCCATAACAAAATTGCTCTAATGAATGAGCTAACTAAGATCAAACAGGTTATGCAGAAAATTGTGCCTGGAGCCCCCCATGAAATTCTCCTGGTTCTGGATGCATCCACCGGACAAAATGCCATTGAACAATGTAAGCAGTTTACACAGGCAACCGAAGTCAACGCATTAGCACTAACCAAATTAGACGGTACCGCAAAAGGTGGTGTCGTAATTGGGATATCTGATCAGTTTAAAATTCCGGTTAAATACATTGGTGTTGGTGAAGGAATAGATCATCTGCAATTATTTAATAAGAAAGAGTTTGTGGACTCGCTTTTTAAATAATCAGATAGGGTAAGCGATGAAGACTAAAATCAACACAATGGCCAATGAGGCTAAACCAAGGATCAATGTGATTACCCTGGGTTGTTCAAAAAATATTCATGATTCGGAAGTTTTAATGGGCCAGCTCAGAGCCAACCGGATGAATGTGATTCATGAAGCAGATACTCTTCGGCAGGATGACATTATTGTAATCAATACCTGCGGATTTATTGATAATGCCAAGCAAGAATCCATAGATACCATTCTGCAATACAGCGAATTAAAAGAACAGGGGAAAATTTCTAAGGTAATCGTTATCGGATGTCTTTCGGAGCGATACAAACCTGAATTGGAAGCAGAAATAAAAAACGTAGACTCTTATTTCGGGACGAATGACCTCCCGGATCTGCTGAGCTCCATAGGTGCAGATTATAAATATGAACTCATTGGTGAACGGTTGTTGACTACCCCTTCTCATTTTGCTTATTTTAAAATTGCTGAGGGATGTAACAGGCCCTGTTCTTTCTGTGCAATTCCACTCATGCGGGGTAAACATGTCTCTAAACCGATTGAAGACCTAGTGAAGGAGGCTAAATATTTGGCTAAAAACGGTACCAAAGAACTGATTTTAATTGCTCAGGATCTTACTTATTACGGACTTGATCTTTACAGTAAACGGAATCTGGCAGATCTGCTTCGTAAGCTATCGGATGTTGATGGCATTGAGTGGATCAGGCTTCAATATGCCTATCCTTCAGGTTTCCCCATGGATATTCTTGATGTAATGAATGAACGTTCAAACATCTGCAATTATCTGGATATGCCTCTCCAGCACATCAGCGACTCGATGCTAGGCTCCATGCGCCGTGGGATCACTCGCCAAAAGACTATAGATCTTGTCCATGCTATTCGAGATAAAGTACCTGATATTGCACTTCGTACCACCCTAATATGTGGGTACCCCGGCGAAACAGAAAAAGACTTTGAGGAGATGAAAGAATGGATTACCGAAACCCGATTCGACCGTCTGGGATGTTTCACCTATTCGCATGAAGAAAAAACCCATGCGTATGAATTCCATGATGATGTTCCGGAAAAGCTGAAACAAGACCGCGTGGAAACTATCATGGGGATACAACAGGAAATTTCATTTGATAAAAACCAAGATAAAGTTGGGCGTATCTATAAGGTACTAATTGACAAAAAGGAAGGGAATTATTTAATTGGTAGAACCGAATATGATTCACCGGAGGTAGATAATGAGGTTTTAATCGACTCGAGAATCAGCTATGCCAGTCCGGGAAGCTTTGTAAAAGTAAAAATCGACCGTGCTGAAGATTTCGATCTCTATGGTCAGATTGTCAAAATTTAGATGGACAAAGGGGAATTCATTAATTTCGCCTAATTTCGTTAACAATGAAGGCAACTTATATTGATTATCGTGAAACCTATAGCTTTTCAGACGGACTGATCCGATACCTGTGTAATGATCCGGAACTTATTTCTTTTCAATCATACCCTCCCAACCTTCAGGGCTTTCATGACTTACTGAAATCAAAAAAAAATAATTCGAACAGAGAAATTCTGGCAGAGGTTTTAAAAGAGCAATATGCTAAATTACCACAGCCTTGCCATGAGAAAGTCATCACAAACATCAACCTGCTCCTTCAAAAAAACACCTTTACCGTTTGTACAGGTCATCAGTTAAACATTTTTACAGGTCCTTTATATTTCATTTTTAAAATCGTAACGGCTATTAAGCTGGCTAAAGACCTGAAAACCAATTTCCCTGATAAAAATTTCGTGCCGGTTTATTGGATGGCGACGGAAGATCATGACTTCGCGGAAATCAATCATACCTTCATTTCTGGCAAGAAAATAAGCTGGGAATTGGAGGTTGCAGGCGCTACCGGCAGATTAGAAAACCGTGGAATAGAAAAAGCACTGCGTGAATATCTTGGCATCTTGGGGATTTCTGACTATGCTGATGAATTAAGAAAAATCATTATTTCTGCTTATACCGGTTCTAAAAATCTCGCAGATGCAAGCAGACAAATGGTCAATGCTCTTTTTGAAGCATATGGATTAGTAATTATTGACGCTGACGACTTCAGATTGAAAAAACAATTTGCAGGTATAATGGCCGAAGATATCCTAGGCCAACATAGTTTCAGGAACATTGTAAAAAGCAATAAAGAACTCGCAGAGATCGGTATTCAGGCTCAGGTTAATCCGAGAGAGATTAATTTTTTCTATCTGCTCAATGGATTAAGAGAACGAATTGTATTGGAAAATAACCTGTATCGGATTCTAAATACAGAAATTAGTTTCACGAGGACTGAATTGTTAAAAGAAATTAATGATTACCCTGATCGCTTTAGTCCTAATGTCATGATGCGCCCACTTTATGAGGAGGTAATTCTTCCAAACCTGGCTTATATTGGCGGCGGGGCAGAAATTATTTACTGGCTTCAGCTTAAGCAAAATTTCGATCATTACGGTGTTGATTTCCCGATACTGCTTCTCCGAAACTCGGCTCTTTTCGCATCTCAGAATCTGGAAACGAAATTAAGTCGCCTGGACCTAGGTATTCACGATATGTTCAAACACCCGGAGGCCTTGAAAAAAGAGTGGATATTGAGGCATACTAAACATAAACTAAACTTGCACAATGAATGGCAGGAGCTTAGTTCGATCTTTGAGAAGATTAAACTGCATGCTCATAAGATCGATCCAAGTTTAGGACCCAGTTCTGACGCAGTTAAAGCCCGTTTAAAAAAAGCAGTTAAAAATCTGGAGGCCAAATTAATTAAAGCCGAAAAAAAGAATTTCGGCGATGCGCTTTCGCAGATTGATGCCATTAAATCCAAACTTTTTCCTAATGGCGCCTTACAAGAACGGTCTGAGAACTTCGGGCTATTTTATGTCAAGTATGGTCAAAATTTTATCAAAACGCTCATTGAAAAGTTCAAGCCCCTTGATTTGAAATTTACAATTTTAGAAGATTAAGTCATTACATGAATTACCATTCCATTTCAGAAAGTAAACTTCGCCGGTTTACGAAAACTATTTTCCTAAAAATGGGATGTGCTGTAGAGCACGCAGAATTAGCAGCTGATGTGCTCATCAAAGCTGACCTTCGAGGGATTGACTCACATGGTGTAGCCAGGCTGAGCGGCTATGTTCGCCTATGGGAAAAAGGTCGGATTAATCCGGCTCCTAAAATTAAAATAGTTTATGAAACCCCAAGTACCGCCACCATTGATGGAGATGCCGGTTTGGGTCTTGTAGTAGCCCCTTTTGCAATGAAAGTGGCAATAGAAAAGGCTGAGAAATATGGATCCGGATGGATATCTGTCAAAAATTCAAACCATTTTGGAATAGCAGCTTATCATACCCTTATGGCAGTTGAAAAAGATATGATAGGCTTTGCTATGACCAATGCAAGTCCGCTGGTTGCACCTACCTTTTCTAAAGAGCGCATGCTTGGTACTAACCCAATGTGTTATGCCTTTCCTGCAGGCAAATACCCACCGGTGATTGTGGATATGGCAACTTCGGCAGCTGCAAACGGGAAATTAGAAATTGCTCAGCGCAGTGGTAAATCTATCCCTGAGGGCTGGATTCAAGATGTTAATGGACAGCCATCAACCGACCCACATGAATTAAAAAAAGGTGGGGCATTACTGCCTCTGGGAAGTAACAGAGAGGGTGGTAGTCATAAGGGTTTTGGACTGAGTGCAACGGTAGATATATTATCATCTGTACTTTCGGGTGCGAATTACGGACCATGGGCACCACCGTTTGTGGCATTTATGGAACCTTCAGCCAATCCCGTTGGCAAGGGGTTAGGTCATTTTCTAGGTGCTATGCGGGTAGATGGATTCAGACCTGTTGACGACTTTAAAAATCATTTGGATAATTGGATTGAACGTTTCAGCAGTGCAAAACCAATTCACGAAGATCAAAAAGTAATCATTCCGGGAGAACCTGAGCTGATTGCAGAAAAAGATCGTAGAATCGATGGGATTCCACTTATTGAGGAGGTTTGCAACGATTTAAACAGCCTGGCAGATAAATTAGGAATCGACCGACTTCTTTAATAATAGAAGTCCATAAATTTTTCTTAATTATTAAGCAAATACTTCCTCTCGCGAAGACGCGAAGACGCAGATAGCTAGACCTTATATAAAATAGTCCAATTTAGATGGAATATTTGGCGTCCATGCGTGTTTGCGAGAGCTTTTTTCATTTTCTTTTCACTGCTGGCGCACGCGTGTCGCGTGTGCTTCTTTGTTCTGAAGGCTATTCACGCGCACTAGCCCCAAGCTGTCCGTCCAGATGAAAAACAGCTATAGGTATGATAAACCTTGCCGAAGGAGGTATCTTACGGCTTTCCGATTTTATAGTTGAACGCGATTAAATGCCGTAAATACCCCGGAGGAAAGGGCTGAACCGACCTATATAACACAAGCACTGGTTTCAAAAAAAAATAGGTTAGCTACAGAAGCATTTATAACGAATTACAAACAATCTGATTTACCCTTCCTTTTTACATACTTTGATTGCTCGACATTCTGTATAAGAAACCACCTTTGATCATAAAGATTTCAGTCTTGGCCAGTAAAAATTTGTCATTTTTCTGTCCCATTTTAATTATCAAGCCCGATTAAAATAAACTATTTCTGATACTTGCAAAAGAATTGAAAAACCATTCAATTCTTTTAAAATACCGCCAAAATAATGAACCATAGAATCGAAAAAATTAAAAATGCAACTGAGTCTTTAAGGCAAGAAATAGTCAATCATAAAGTATATTCCATGATAAAGGATATAGACGACCTCAAAATATTTATGCAATATCATGTTTATGCTGTGTGGGATTTTATGTCATTGCTCAAGGCTCTGCAGAATAATTTGACCTGTACAACTATTCCATGGTTTCCTAAAGGCTCTGCAGACACCAGAAATCTAATCAATGAAATTGTTGTTGGTGAAGAATCCGATGTTGACAGTTTTGGAATCAGAAAAAGTCATTTCGAGCTTTATCTTGATGCCATGCAGCAATGTAATGCAGACACTTCAAAAATTGACAGATTTATTCAAGAATTAAAGCAAAATGGCGACTTTAATGCTGCTTATGAAGCATCCGATGCACCTGAAGAAGCCCGTGACTTCGTTGACTTTACCTTTAAAATTATTGGCAGTGATAAAGCCTATTTACAAGCGGCAATTTTCACCTTTGGAAGGGAAGACCTGATACCCGGCATGTTTGTTTCCTTAGTAAATGATATTCATAATAATTTCCCGGATAGCATATCAATCTTTAAATACTATTTGGAAAGGCATATAGAAGTAGATGGTGATCACCACAGTCACCTTGCCATAGAAATGACTTCAAATCTTTGTGGAACAAATGAGCAATTTTGGGAAGAGGCGGAAAAGGCCTCCATTGAATCATTACAAAATCGAATCAAGCTTTGGGACGGAGTTTATAAGCAGATCTCAAATAAAAACCTGATTAAAAATAATGAGGCAATAATTTGTTAAATACACTTAAAATATGTGATTAAATTATCATTTCATCTATATTAGCATATTGTTCCGAGTAATACAAAGCAGATGAAACGATCAGGATTAATATTTCTTTACCTTATTTTTTTCTTACAATCAGGATTTGTTTTCGCACAAGACACGATAAGCTTAAAAACTATTGTAGATCGATCACAGAAGCTGATTCAGGATTATCCATCAGAAAAGGTTTACCTTCATTTTGACAAGCCCTATTATGCCGTTGGAGATACCATATGGTTTAAGGCTTACCTTGCCAGCGGCCAGGACATACCTTCAGACCTGAGTAAGGTATTGTACGTAGATGTCATTTCAGAAAATGATACTTTAATCAGATCCATGAAGCTGCCGGTTGTCAATACCTCAGCATACGGCAGTATTACTTTAGATCCAACATTTTACAAATCCGGCAATATCCGAATCAGGGCCTATACCTATTGGATGCTGAATTTTAGTGATGAATATTTTTTTTCAAAGAATCTGAAAATTGGGAATGCAATAAACAGGCAAATAATTACACATATTTCACTAAGTGGCAAAAATCCGGATAGCTCCCCCTTTATTTCTGCAAAAATTACTTTCAAAGACCCTGATGGAACTCCATTTGCCAACAAAAAAATCAGCTGGAGTCTTATTTCAAAATTTGAAACAATTGCAAGGGGCAGGGAAACGAGCGATGCCCAGGGTGTGGTGTTATTAAAATTAACTGCAAGCCAGAAAGCAAGTTTGGATACGGGCATACTTGAAACTGTACTTGAAGCGGATGCAGGGAAACTAATTACCTCCAAATTCCCCTTAAATAATTCATTTGCCGCAGCCGATTTTCAATTTTTCCCTGAGGGAGGAGATTTGTTAGAAAATGTTAGCAGCAGGGTAGCCTTCAAAGCAATTCAGGACAAGGGCTTGGGCATAGATGTAAAAGGCGAAATAATTGACAATACAGGTAAAGTGGTCAGTACTATTCAATCACAGCATCAGGGTATGGGATCATTTACTCTATTACCGGAAAGTGGTAAAACTTACAAAGCTAATCTTAGTTTCTCAAACGGAATCAGGAAAACAATTTCTTTACCCGAAGCAAAAAAATCAGGAATTGCCATCCACGTTGTTAGTTCGACAACTTCCAATATCATTTTACAGCTAACAAGCAGTCCGGCTTTTTTTGCTCAAAATCAGGATAAAAGCTTTTACCTCATCGCCAGAAGTAAAGGAGTGATTTGTTTTGCGGCACAAACTATTTTAGCGACCAATAGTATCGGGGCTTCTATAGCTAAAAATAAATTCCCTACCGGGATTGTACAAATTACCTTGTTCAGCAATAAGGGTGAGCCATTAACGGAACGATTAGTTTTTGTCAATCATACCAATGTTTCCAGTTTAATTATAAACACCGATAAAAAAGTTTATGGGGTTAGACAACCCGTTAAAATGACGATAAATGCCAAAACAAATAATAAACCTGTAGAAGGCAATTATTCCTTAGCGGTGATTAATGAGTCTAAAGTACCTCATTCTGAAGACGAGGAAACCACCATTTTGAGCTCCTTTCTGCTATCTTCAGAGCTAACAGGATATATTGAAAAACCAAATTACTATTTCAGCCAGATCAATGAAAAAAAGCAGGCAAACCTTGATTTACTCCTGTTGACTCAGGGATATAGAAAATTCTCGTATGAAAATATTATCAAAGGAACTGAACCTGCAATTAGTCTTTTACCTGAACAGGGAATTGAATTTACCGGTATGTTGCGTACTTCAAACGGAATGCCTGTTTCTAAGGGTAGTTTAAAACTTGTTGTTCCTGAGAGTAAATTCTATGCTGAAACTACTACCAACATGAAGGGTGAGTTTAAATTTGAAAAAGTGGTAATTACTGATTCAGCGGAGGCAACTATCAGTGCAAGGAGTTCGAACGCAGCGCGCAACATGATGATTATGCTTGATGGAACGGCTTTTCCAACTCCTGGTCAGAATATTAATTCACCAGATAATGAAATCAATATTGACAGTGCTCTTGCAACTTATCTTGATAACAGTAAAAGACAGTACTTTCTGGCCACACAAATGCTTCAGGAAGTGGTAGTTAAAGCCACAGCTATAAAAAAGGCCAGTCATATGGATCATCCTGCGCTTACAGGTCTTGGGACTCAACCGGATCACCTGATTGACGGCGAGCGGTTTAAAGGATGTTTGGTCTTATTAACATGCTTGCAATCATCAGTAACCGGACTTACCTTCAATGATAATAACTTTTTTGTAACCAGAGTTTTTAATTCCGGACTTAGGGTACCTGTTCAAATATTCTTTAATGGAATGCCAGTGGATGTTAATTTTTTAAATAATGTTAATCCTGCCGATGTGGACAATATTGAAGTATTTCTTAGGGATGAACTGGGTATGGTCAACCGTATGTACAATACCAATGGGGTATTAGTTATCAATTCAAAGGCTACACCTAAGGGAACCCCGGTCAGTGCAGAAGAGTTGAAGAAACTATTTCCGCAGAGTAATGTTTTGACTTTTAAACCTCATGGGTACATAAAGAAGAGGGAATTTTATTCTCCAAAATACCTCAGTCCTGAGAGTCGCACCACAGGATCTGACCTTCGAAGTACAATTTACTGGAATCCGAGAATCTTCACTGACCAGGCCGGCAATATGGCTGTAGATTATTATAACGGAGATAATAAAGGAAGCTACAAGGCTGTGGTGGAAGGAACTGACATTGATGGAAATCTTTCCAGATTCATCTATCGGTACAAGGTGGAATAATTCCTAAATACAGATGAATCATCTTCGGTAGTTGTACCGGTCCCCTGGTTTGAAATAGAGGATTTTCAGTATTAGTATCTTTTAAAAAATATCCCGCCCTGGAGATTCTTAGTTTCTTTCAGATATTACAAGATGCAAAAAGGACAATTCTATACTCAGCAAGAACTTTATAATGACACTTATCAAGCTTAATTGATCCCCCCAAGTAATCTGCTCCAGCGAATCTTATCAAAGAAAGTTCCATTAGTATTCCAGCTCATCCAAACGAATAATGCCTTACCTACGATGTGATCATCAGGTACAAATCCCCAATAACGTGAATCGAGAGAGTTATCACGGTTATCTCCCATCATCCAGTAGTAATTCATTTTAAAGGAATAGCTATCAGTCTTTTTCCCGTTGATCAGTATATCATCCCCTATCTTTTCAATGGTATTTCCTTCATAAACTGAAATTGCCCGTTCATATAGCGCATAATTACTGCTATTCAGTTTGACTGTCCAGCCAGCTTTTGGAACAATCAGTGGCCCGAAATTGTCAGCATTCCATTTAATGGAAGGATTATTTGGAAATATCTGAGAATCGTACTCATCAAATGGTCTGATATAAAGGTTCACCGCCTTGACATTCGACCATCCTTTAATAATTTCAGCATCGGCTGAAGTCATATTAAATATATACTCATCAGCAGATGAGCGTTGTGCTTCAATATTCAAATCTTCTATCGCTTGTGGATTAAAATCAGTGCCGTCAGATTTAACGTAATAATATTTTTCACCGAATTCAGGAACCTCAGCAGGTTTACCATTCAAATAAACCCTGGCATCCTTGATTTGTATGGTGTCGCCACCAATGGCTAAACAACGTTTGATATAGTTTTCACGTTTGTCTACCGGACGAGACAAGGGTGCATCTGTATCCATCGGAAAGTTAAAAACAACAACATCATTCCGTTTAACTTCGCCAAGTCCGGGTAATCGACGGTAATCCCACTTAATTCCTTCCCAGTATGCTTTAGTCCCAATTATTGGCATAGTATGATGGGCAAAAGGAAAAGATACCGGTGTGAGGGGTAGTCTTGCTCCGTAATTCACCTTACTAACGAATAAATAATCGCCTACAAGAAGTGTTTTCTCCATGGAGCCTGTCGGGATAACATAAGCCTCAATAAACAGACCTCTGATTAAGGTTGCGGCAACAACTGCGAATAGAATAGCATCGAACCACTCCCTGCCGGCACTCTTTTTTTTCTTAACTTTTTTAACTTTCGATTGACTATTACCTGTTAAACTCATTTCTTTTCTTGATCTATTTAAACACTAAAATCAAACATATCTGTGATATTAAAAAATCCGGTCTTGTTTTCAAGCCATTCTGCTGCGATTACAGCCCCCAATGCAAAACCCGCCCGACTATGAGCTTTATGTTTAAATTCAATATCATCAACCTCCGAACTAAAAATTACTGTATGAGTACCCGGAACATCCTCAATACGGTGAGATTCGATCAGCAATTGATTAGGTTTTGTAATTAATTCTTCACCTGAGCCGATTAATTCATTTACCCATTCATTTTTCCGGTCCAACTCAGAAATAATACCCTCTGCAATAGTCATCGCTGTTCCACTTGGCGAATCCAATTTTTCAGTATGATGGATCTCTTCAACCTGAACTTCGTACTGAGGATATCTGTTCATGATTTTGGCAAGCACCTTATTTACATAAAAGAATACATTCACCCCAATACTGAAATTAGATGCGTACAACAGGGTATTGTTACTTTCTTCACATTTATTTTTAACCTCCTGAAGATGACCATACCAACCTGTGGTTCCAACAACAAGCGGAATATGAGCAGCAAAACAAATCTCTATATTGCTCAAAGCAGAATCAGGTGTACTAAAATCTATAGCTACGTCTGCGAGTTGTAAATTGGGTATGGTTAAATCCTCTAAATTATCAATATTGACTTTTAGAACAACTTCATGGCCTCTCTCTAATGCAAATTGTTCAATAATCCGGCCCATTTTACCGAAACCCAAAATAGCTATTTTCATTAATTTAAAATTAAATAATTTTCTTAAATCATAAACTCAGTTTCAATTTTAGTCCAACCACAGGCGAAAAAACAGCAGCATGAACTGGAAACTGATCTACTGAGGGCTGCACCTTTAATGATAATTCATCTGAAATATCAAACCTAAAGAACTTTGCATCAACATAGGCATCAATAATGGTAATGGCATAAAACCCTAATCCGGCCAAAACTGAAAGATCCCGGTCACGCCTGTAAGCATCTTTAATTTGAATTATTCCTTCATTGGTATAACCGGCATATAAAGGATTTTGAGTTTTCTGCGGATTCAGCTCCCGAAATTGGGCCTCCTTTAGAAAAATTTGATAATTGCGATGATTAAATTCAAAAACAAGTCCAATTCCAATAAAACCACCATACACCAATGGCACTTTCCACCAACGCTTATTGTAAATTTGTCCGAGACCGGGTAGCATCAGGGATTTCATTGCTGCACGGCGTGGCATGGCTTCGATAGCAATTCGTGCAGAATCCTTTAATACAGGTGCTTCCTTGGAAGTAGTCTTTGCACTATCAATTTTCGTTTTAGAAGAACCAGGAACCTGAGACATTACATTTAATTGCGTTAAACAACACAAAAAAAGCAAACCCAGGTAAATTTTCGATTTCATTACCAGTCTAACATTTCCAAAATTCGGTTCAAATCCTCATCAGACATAAAACCAATTTCTATGGAGCCCCTCCCCTTGTCGCTCAATTTTAACTTTACATTTGTACTAAACTTGGAGGCCAGGTCATCTTGAATCTTCATATACTGAAAAGATAGTCCGCCTGATTTAACCGACTTTCTTCCTTTACCAAAGTTCTGAAGCTGACGAACTAATTCTTCAACCTTACGTACTGAAATCCCGCGATTGACAATTTCTTGAAAAAGATAAATTTGCTTCTCGACATTCTCTACTGAAATCAAAGCACGAGCATGTCCCATTGAAATTTTTTTATCACGTATTGCGGCCTGAATCACAGGAGGCAGTTTCAGTAAGCGCAAATAATTAGTAACCGTGGAGCGGTTTTTACTAACACGCTCGCCCAGTTGCTCTTGTTTTAGATTACATTCATCAATCATCCGTTGAAAACTCAGGGCAACTTCGATTGCGTTGAGGTTTTCACGCTGAATATTTTCGATTAATGCCATTTCCAGCATTTGCTGATCATTGGCTGTACGAATATAAGCAGGAATCTCAGTCAGGCCTGCTAGTTTAGCCGCCCTTAAACGACGCTCACCTGAAATGAGCTGATATGAATGCTGACCCGACTGTCTGACCGTGATAGGCTGAATCAAGCCCTGGATTTTGATTGAATCGGCAAGTTCCTGAAGTGCTTCAGGTTCAAAATCAGTTCGAGGCTGAAAAGGATTAACCTGAACCTGGCTAATCCTAACCGAACTAATAGACCCAAGCGATGGGTTCTCGTTACTTATTTGTTGTTTATCGTTCTCTGGAAGATCCGAATCGTCCAAAAGAGCTCTTAATCCCCTTCCTAATCCAGTTTTCTTTTGGTAGATCATATTATACTAAAGCTTGATTTAAGGCATCTTCATTTGAAACCAGTCCATTTTTCCGAATGATTTCACGAGCTAAATTAAGGTAATTGATAGCTCCTTTACAATTTGCATCGTGCATAATGACTGAGATACCATAACTTGGTGCCTCACTTAAACGGGTATTTCGCTGAATAATGGTTTCAAAAACCAATTCCTGAAAATGAGTTTTTACCTCTTCAACAACTTGATTAGATAAACGAAGTCTTACATCATACATGGTCAACAAAATTCCTTCAATCTGAAGATTTGGATTTAAACGACTTTGTACAATTTTAATGGTATTGAGTAATTTTCCGAGACCTTCGAGGGCAAAATACTCGCATTGTACCGGAATAATGACAGAATCTGCTGCAGTCAAGGCGTTGATTGTGATCAAACCTAAAGAAGGAGAACAGTCAATGATAATGAAATCATAGTCTTCGCGGATCTTGTCCAGAACCGCTTTCATTTTATATTCTCGGTTAGCTAAATTAATCATTTCTATTTCGGCACCTACCAGATCAATATGGGCAGGCAAAAGAAAAAGGTTCGGAGTTTCGGTATTTTGAATAGCCTCTGCGGGATTTATTTCATTAATTATACACTCATATATACTGGCTTTGATTGTGCGTGGGTCATAGCCTATACCCGATGTTGAATTTGCCTGCGGGTCTGCGTCAACCAAAAGGGTACGATATTCAAGTACGGCTAAACTTGCCGCAAGATTTATGGCGGATGTAGTTTTTCCAACGCCACCTTTTTGATTTGCTAAGGCGATTATTTTACTCATTTTTAAAAAATAATTACAAATATCTGATATTAAACAGGCGAATTAATAATTTCAAAGCCGTTCAAAACAGTACTTTTGACCAGTCAAAAAAAGACTTTTTAATAAATTCTAAGATACAAACTTAAAATTAATTACACCGCGGGGCGATTTTCGTTTTGCACATCTTATCCACAAAATGATAACATTAATTTCTGGAACCAACCGTGAGGGAAGCAACACACTGAAACTTACCAAATATTACCACAGGCAATTGTTAGAAAAAGGTTTCGAATCGGAGATAATCTCCTTGTGTGACCTTCCTAATGATTTAATCAGCACCGATCTTTATGGTAAACGAAGCAAAGCCTTTCAGAGTATTCAAGATAAAATCACGGTAAGCAGTAAATTTATATTTCTAATTCCGGAATATAATGGAAGCTTTCCCGGAATATTAAAGACTTTTATCGACGCATGTGCCTTTCCTGATAGTTTTTATGGAAAAAAAGTAGCCCTGGTAGGATTATCAAGCGGAAAATATGGAAATGTCAGAGGTATCGAGCATTTTACCGGAATCTGTCATTACATCAACATGCATGTCTTACCCTTACGCATCCATATCCCTAACATCGGAAAAGAATTCGATGAAAATGGAAATCTTTGTATGGAAGATACCTTGAAATTTACCGCTCAACAAATTGATCGATTCATAGAATTTTAAGACCGGCTGACTTAACTCTTGGCAGGAATGAGCCGGTTCAAACCCTAAACCTGATCCAACCCTTACCCTCATAGCCAAAAACAAACTGTCTTGGATTGATAATTTCGGCAATAATTTCAATACTGTCGGTTATTCTGGGGCCAGACCTGTTAAAATACTGATTGCCATCCGCTATAAAAACTCCATTTTGCCGGACAGCTTTGAGTTCATTCCATCCGGGTAAATCCAGCATCAGATTAATCTCCTTTAAGGTTCTCTCAATGGAAAATCCACAAGGCATTAAAATAATTATATGCGGATCTTCCGCCTGAATTTTCTCGAAATTTATAAAGCTGGAATGCTTCCCTTTCTCTGTGAGTATCGGAATACCCCCTGCTATTTCTATGATTTCAGGTGTCCAGTTTCCGGCAGTCATCAATGGATTAAGCCATTCAATACAAGCCACTTTTGGCTTTTCGACGATGAATCTGAGTTTATGACGAATAAGATTAACGCGTTCTTCTGCCAATTCAATCAGGTTTTTACCCTTTTCGGGTACTGCAAGCTGATCAGCAATATTTTGAATATCCGTATAAATATCAGCCAAGTTGAGGGGCTTTAATGAAATAACTTGACCGTTTTTTTCAATCCAACCAGTCAAGGCCAACTCCACATCGTTTAAACTTACTGCACATACTTCACATTGTGATTGGGTAATGATCACATCAGGTGCCAGACTTTTTATTAATTCTTTGTTAATCGTGTAAATAGAAAGTGAGTCGGAGAGAATATCTTTAACCTGCCTATCTATTTCAGCACTTTCAGACCCGGGAAGAAATTTGGCGGAAGAACAAACAGGCAAAGTCTTCACGCTGTCCGGAAAATCACATTCATGGGAACGACCGATCAGATTTTTTTCAAAACCAAGTGCACAAATAATTTCTGTGGCTGCCGGTAAAAGAGAAATAATTTTTAGGTCTTGCATTTTATTTCAATTCTGGTAATTAAGCAATTTAAAAAAAAGCCCCGATTTTGAAATCGGGGCGTAAATTTAAACTTTCTTTCAATTTGATTTTATTGATTCCCGTTATTTTGTTCTCCCTGCTTCAGGTCATCATTCGACACACCTCTTTTTTTCTTCGGTGCCTGCATGGATAATTTTCCAAATCGATAGCTAAAACTGGCACCAAACGATCGAAAAGGAACAGAAAAATTACTGGTTTGAATAAAATCTGCTCCCGCAATATTCTGGCGAAAATTCTTGTTTTTATTAAACGGATCAATGATCGTTAAGCCTAAACTTCCCTTTTTCTTCATTATTTCTTTTTTCAGACCCAGATTCCACATATTGAAAGATGGATTTCTTCCTTGTGCAGTTTGGCGTGGAGAGTTAGTAATCAGGAAGGTCTCAAAGGTTAGGCCCTTTTGGAATACATAAGAAGCCATAAAAAATCCGTTGTAAATTAATTGGGTATTGGTATTTGTAATAGCAAAACCACCATTCGCATTAATGTCATAAGTAAATACGTTGAAATTTCCCCGCAAGGTTAGCGGCTTTATTGGATTTACCTGCCCAAAGAAATTAAACCCTACAGAATTATTACTTCCAACGTTTCTAAAAGTAGTTTTGGATCCGACAGCTGCATTTCCTGTCGCCGGATCAATCACACTTATAGGTAGAACAAAACTTTCAATAATATCATTTGTACGACGATAATAAAGAGAGGCATTTAATACAGAAGATTTGACAAACATGGAATAATTAAATTCTATGTTGTGTGATAATTCGGGCTGCAGTGCTGGATTTCCTTGAGATTGGTTGAAAATATCGGCACTATTAAGGAATGGATTCAGGAAAAAAAGACTCGGTCTTTGTAAACGCTGATTGTAACTGAGTTTAATCGTAGAAAAATTCTTAAAGGTCTGGCTGACTACTATGCTTGGTACGAGATTAAAGTACCTGCTGCTAAAAGGAGAAGCCCCGGCACCGGCCGACCTTGCATCACCATTAATTTCAGTACCTTCATAACGTGCTCCGGCCCTTACACCAAATTTTTTGGCCAAGGTGAAAGCAAAAGTAGCATAGGCTGAATATACATCCTGACTGTAATCGTAGACGAATGTTCTGGATGGAATTGGCGTAAATATGTTGGTTAGAGAATTAAAATTTCGGGTTTGATTATCACTGACAATATCTCTGAGAATACCTTTGAGCCCTGTTTCGAAGGTTACTTTTTTGAATGGATGGGTATAATCCAACTGAATGGTGTTTTCGGTGTTGTCTGCATTATTATCCCCGTATTCATCAATTATGGTATTTGAAAAATCGGTCGTATAATCACTTATCTGTTTACTATTTGTAAATTGATAGGCAAGCGAAATCTGCTGATCCTTCTTCTTAAACTTATGAAGGTAGTCGCTACTCCAATCAACTCCATTCATATTCATCTGGTTATCGCTCAATCGGGTAAAATTGGTCATCATGCCATTGAATATGTTCTGATTCAGATTACTTCCGTCTGCGCCATTACTAAATCCATTCAAACGTATGTTGGAACTTATTGAATTAAAGCTATTAAAATCGTAATCAGCACCAATTGATCCATTGGATGCTAATCGGAAAGTTCTGCTTTGACCAGCCTGACTAATAATTTGAGTTCCACCGGTATTGGTCCGATTAAATGTGATCTCGCTGATTACAGGCCATGAATAATACCCACCTCCATTAGCGGTTACTGCCAGTCGACCTGTCTTTGCGTTTAGGTTAAGATTCCCGCTATTTTGTCTTATGCCTACCCCTCCGTTAATTGAACCACTTACTCCAGCCAAATTACTCTTTTTAGTGATGATGTTGATGATACCGGAAGTACCTTCGGCATCATATTTCGCGGAAGGTGAGGTAATGACCTCGACATTTTTGATCTGATCGGCAGGAATAGCTCTCAGTGCGTCAGCCATATTTGAAGCCATGGATCCGGAAGGCTTTCCATTAATCAACACCCTTACATTCTGACTTCCTCTAAGGGATACATTACCTTCGAAATCGACTGATAGTAAGGGGACTTTACGAAGTACGTCGGTAGCATTACCCCCTGCAATAGCAACATCTTGTTCAGCATTGTAGACTAACTTGTCAATCTTATTTTCAATGATTGGTGTAGTTCCAGTAATGACAACCTCCTTCAACATGTTTTGATTGGGAGAAAGCATGATACGACCAAGATTCAGATCCGGTTTGGCAGGAGTAGTTCTAACGGAATCAATAATCTTGGTTTGATACCCTAAAAAAGCGATGGTGACACGGTAAATCCCTGCGGTAATGTTCTCAATTTTAAAAGATCCCTTCTCATCAGTTAATGCCCCATTAGTGGTTTTTGTGGAGCCTGCACGGCCTAACGAAACGGTTGCATAATCAATGGGTTTTCGACTTATCGAATCAAGAATTATACCCGAAATTTTACCGGTCACGGGGGGTTGTGCAGCAGCTCCAAAACCTTGTGCCTGAACACCGGAAATACCGGATAATATTAAAAAAACAGTAAGTAATCGTCTCATTTAATTGGTTTTGTAATTAGGCACGAAAGTACAGCTAATGTTACAACCTGCTCAAAAGTAATTATTGAAACAAAGTAAAATAAATGATACAGGCCAAACCGACAGAAATTAGCATTCCTGAAAAAACTCGCTTTAAAGTCCAAAATTTATATAACCAGATTAATAATTTTTCCCTGGACGAAAATAACCTTCTTTGGAGTCTTGTTGTCGAGATATTTCTTCAAATCATCGTTAGAAAGAACCAGTGCTTCCACCTCGGCCTGGGAAAGGCTTAAGGAAAGATTCAAATTCATCCGGGTTTTACCATTGACAGAAACAGGATATGAAAACTCATTCTCAACAAGATAATCGGGATTAAACTTCGGATAATCTGCTGTGGATAAGGTTCCGGGACTATTGCCCAATAAACTCCACAACTCTTCGGTAATATGAGGTGCATAGGGTGAAAGTACAATCACCAACTGCTCCAGAACCGCTCTTTTATTACATTTTAAATCAGTGAGCTCATTCACACAAATCATAAAACTCGATACGGAGGTGTTAAAAGAAAAGCGCTCGATATCTTCCTCTACCTTTCGAATGATTTTATGAAGTGCTTTGAGTTCAGCTTTTGAAGCTTGTTCGTCAGAAACACTGAATTTAAACTCATCATCATGAAAAAGTTTCCAGAATTTCCTGAGAAATTTAAAAACCCCCTCAATACCGTTTGTATTCCATGGCTTACTTTGTTCAAGCGGGCCCAAGAACATTTCGTACATTCTCAAAGTATCCGCACCAAAACGTTCAATGATATCATCCGGACTAACCACATTGAATTTAGACTTGGACATTTTTTCTACTTCAACGCCGCAGATATATTTACCATTTTCAAGAATGAATTCGGCATTGGCAAACTCCGGTCTGAATGCTTTAAATTTTTCAAGATTGAGTATTTCATTCATCACAATATTTACATCTACATGGAGTGCAGAGGTATTGTATTGAGATTTTAAACCGTTAGAAACGAACGTATTGGTTCCGCGTCCTTCATCATCAATTACCCTGTAAACAAAATTTGATCTCCCTTGAATCATTCCCTGATTGATCAATTTTTTGAAAGGCTCTTCTTCAACTACATATCCAAGATCTTTCAAGAATTTATTCCAAAAACGACTGTAGAGTAAGTGCCCGGTTGCATGCTCCGAACCGCCGATATACAAATCAACATCCTTCCAATAGGAGATCGCCTCGGCAGGAGCAAATTTATCCTGCTTCCGATCCTCTTGAGAAGCCATATATCGGTACCAATACCAGCTGGAACCCGCCCAACCTGGCATGGTGCTCAGTTCATATTCAAACTGATTTTTATATTTCCAATTATCTGCTCTTCCCAATGGGGGCTCCCCACCTTCTGTTGGCAGGTATTTATCCACTTCAGGTAAAACCAATGGAAGATCTTTTTCATCAATCAGATGAGGGAGTTTATCTTTGAAATAAACCGGAACAGGTTCACCCCAATAGCGCTGACGACCAAATATGGCATCGCGTAAACGATAATTTACTTTTGCTTTGCCGGCACCAAGTTCTTCCAGTTTAGCAATGAGCGTACTGGTTGCTTCTTTATAATTTAGGCCATTGATGATTCCGGAATTGATATAATGACCATCTTTGGTAGGATCAGCCTCCTGATCAAGGTTGGTCTGAGCATCTGATATGGCCACTATCGGCAACCCGAATTTACTTGCAAACAGCCAATCCCGCTGATCACCGGAAGGGACCGCCATGACTGCACCCGTTCCATATCCGGCTAAGACATAATCTGCAATCCAAATTGGTATTGGCTCGTTTGTAATAGGATGCCTGGCATAACTACCAATAAATGCCCCCGACACAGTTTTTGTGTCGGCCATACGGTCAAGCTCAGTTTTCTTCTTGGTTTGATCGATATAATTTTGGATCTCCGTTTCTTGCTCCGGAGTAGTTAATTCACTAACATACTCATGTTCGGGTGCAAGCACAAGAAAAGTTGTTCCATAAATGGTATCCACACGAGTGGTAAATACTTCGATTACCTTGCTTGAGCTTATTGGAAATTTAACAAGAGCCCCAACACTTTTTCCGATCCAATTACGCTGCATTTCCTTTAATGGATCCGGCCAGTCTATCCCATCGAGCCCCTGTAGCAAACGATCTGCATATGCGGTAATTCGCATACTCCATTGCATCATTTTCTTTTGCTCAACAGGATATCCACCGCGTTCAGAATACCCATCCTTTACCTCATCATTTGCCAAAACAGTCCCCAATGCCGGACACCAGTTCACCGTACTTTCGCGAAGATAAGTTAAACGATATTTCAACAGCTCCGCTTGCTTTTCAGATTCATGTAGGTTCTTCCACTCATCAGCAGAATAAGTCAGTACATCTTCATCACAAACCGCTTTAATTCCTGAGGTGCCTGAATGTTCCAGTCTTTCGATCAAATGATCGATTCGTTCAGCCCTATCGCTCTCCAGATTATACCATGAATTAAAAAGCTCCATGAAAATCCATTGAGTCCATTTATAATAATCCGGATCACTTGTTCTTACCTCGCGAGTCCAGTCAAATGAAAAACCAAGATTATCGAGTTGCTCGCGGTAGCGATTGATGTTGGTTTCTGTCGTAATTGCAGGATGTTGCCCTGTTTGTATGGCATACTGTTCTGCGGGTAACCCAAAAGAATCATATCCCATTGGGTGCAAAACATTAAAGCCTTTTAAACGCTTATACCTTGCAAAGATATCAGAAGCAATATAACCAAGAGGATGCCCGACATGGAGCCCCGCCCCGGAAGGGTAAGGAAACATATCCAGAACATAGTACTTTGGTTTGGTAGAACTATTATCGACCTTGAAGGTCTGATTTTCAGCCCAAAATTTTTGCCACCTCTTCTCCAGATCTCTGAATTGATAATCCATTATAAAACTAATAATCCGCGAAAATACTAAAATCTAGGATTTTTTGAATCAGAACCTGTTCGAAAAACCTTTAAGCACTAATATAAGGTGAGTTCGATATTAAACCCTCTAAATATTTAGAATTAACCTCATAAATTCGATTTTATAAAGCTTTGAAGCAAACTTAAATTATAGATTTTCACCAAGCTTCAAGGCAATCTATGTCTAAAAAGTAGCTCAGAAACCATAAAATGCTAGGCTTCCATGCCCAGCGGCAGGCAGTTAAGCGGTTTTTGTCCAGTTCACCTTTATGAAAGGTCTCCATTAAAAATATTAACCTGAAATCCAGACATTTCAATTCAATTTATACAGGTAATTGAACTGAATTCTTTATTTTCGCAACATATCAATTTGCTCATGGAAGAATTTGAAAAAAGTACATCATCCGGAAAAACAAAAACTATTTATGTTTCTACCGTAATCAGTATTGCTTTAGTCTTGCTAATGATAGGCTTACTTGGTTTAATCCTTGTTCATGCGAAAAACCTATCCAAATATGTTAAAGAGAATATAGTACTCAATATTATCGTGAATGATGGTGCAAAAGAAGTAGATATTACGGCACTACAAAGACAATTAGATGGGAATCCTTATGTTTTAAAAACTCAGTATGTGAGTAAAGAACTTGCTGCCAGAAATTTGACAAAAGACCTTGGAGAAGATTTTGTCGACTTTCTTGGCTACAACCCACTTTTGTCATCCATCGATCTGTACATGAAGGCTGATTATGCAAATAATGAAAGTATAGAGGCATTTACATCCCAAATTAGTAAGAATCCCTTGGTGAAGGAAGTGGTTTATCAGAAGTCGCTAATTGATATGGTTAATCAAAATATCAGGGGTATTGGACTGGTTATACTTGCCTTCGCAACAATACTCCTTATCATTGCTGTGGCTCTGATTAATAATACCATTCGGCTAGCGATTTACTCGCAACGCTTTCTAATTAAGAGTATGCAATTGGTTGGAGCTACAAAAAACTTTATTCGAAAACCATTTCTTACCTACGGAATTCTACATGGTTTGATGGCCGGACTGATTGCGGTAATTCTGTTGATGCTCACTTTATACCTAGCACAGCAACAGGTACCCGAAATGATTATACTGCGTAACTGGTTTGAATTTGGAATCGTATTTATTTCAGTAATTGGCATTGGTATTCTCATCTCAGGATTGAGTACTTATTTCGCAGTCAGCAAGTTTCTTCGTTTAAAAATTTACGAACTTTACAGATAATGGCACAAAAAAGCACTTCCAATAAGGAAAATACCAACGAAAATTTCGTGTTCGGAAAAAACAATTACAGATTGATGTTGTTGAGTATTATTGTAGTTGTATTTGGCTTCTTACTTATGATTGGTGATACCAACATTTATGAGTTCAGAAAGATCTTACTTGCTCCTATCCTGGTTCTTGCAGGCTTTGCAATTGGTTTTATTGCAATTCTAAAAAAATAATGACCGTATACCAGGCGATTCTTTTGGCCATTATTGAGGGCCTTACTGAATTTCTGCCGGTTTCTTCTACCGGCCATATGATTATTGGATCATCTCTTATGGGTATTGCATCAGATAATTTTGTAAAATTATTTACTGTTGCCATTCAACTGGGTGCTATTCTTTCAGTTATCGTACTTTACTTTAAAAAATTCTTTCAGAGTATTGATTTTT
>Ga0194130_10002248_pt1 | contig 28337 bp, 21 predicted proteins | sample TA2KigsurfametaG_FD_160084 | JGI IMG/M metagenome (GOLD analysis project Ga0194130, IMG submission 160084) | Freshwater microbial communities from Lake Tanganyika, Tanzania - TA2015050 Kigoma 12 surface | ecosystem: Environmental > Aquatic > Freshwater > Lake | place: Tanzania: Lake Tanganyika...
CGCGCGCGCGCGCGGCATACCGCTCGCTCGCGCCGCCGCCGAGCTCGTGGAGACCGACGAGGTCAAGGGCCCCGCGCGCGCCGGCCTGCGCCGCTTCCTCGAGGATGTCGCGCGCTGGCGCGCGGCGCTCGCCACGCACCACCACGCCGAGGTGATGGAGATGGCGCTCGACGAGTCCGGCTACACCGCCATGTGGCGCCAGGACCGGTCGCCCGAGGCGCCTGGTCGCCTCGAGAACCTCAAGGAATTCGTCTCCGCGCTGGAGGGCTTCGACACGCTCGCGGGCTTCCTCGAGCATGTGAGCCTGGTCATGGAGAACGCGGAGGGCGCGCCCGGCGAGATGGTGAGCCTGATGACGCTGCACAGCGCCAAGGGCCTCGAGTTCGACGTCGTCTTCCTGCCCGGCTGGGAGGAGGGGATCTTCCCGCATCCGCGCGCGCTCGACGAGAAGGGCGAGGCGGCGCTCGAGGAGGAGCGGCGCCTCGCGCATGTCGGCCTGACGCGCGCGCGCCGCCGCGCCTATGTCAGCTTCGCGGCGAACCGCCGCATCCATAATCTCTGGCAGTCCTCCATCCCCTCGCGCTTCGTCGAGGAACTGCCGGCCGGGCACGTCGAGCGCGTCGCCCAGCCAGGCCTCTGGGGCGGTGGCGCGGCGCGGCGGTCGCGCTTCGACGAATTCGACCAGCGCCAGGAATGGGTGGCCGCGCCGGCCGCGCCGCGCCGCCCCGTGCGCGTGATCGAGGCGCGCGCGGAACTCGTGCCGCCGCGGCCCGCCTCGGCTTCTGGCTTCGCGCCCGGCGATCGCGTCTTCCACGAGAAGTTCGGCTACGGGATCGTGCGCGCCGCCGATGCCGGAAAGCTCGACGTCGAGTTCCCGACCGGCCGCAAAAAGGTCATGGACAGCTTCCTCAGGCGGGGGTGAAGAGTACGGACATGGACAGGCCCTGGCAGATCAGGATGGTCGTCGATCCCATCGGCGAGCGCGCCTACGGCCTCGCGCTCGAGCCGGTGGCGCAGTCGCTCAGCTCGTTCGAGAACGCGCCCGGCGGGCCATGGCAGGTCGACGCGATCTTCGCCGCGGGCACGGCGCGCGGGGAGGTCGAGGCGCTCCTCGCCGAGGCCGCGGCCTCGATCGGCCGCCAGCCGCCTGCCTTCGTCGCCTCCGACGTGCCGGACATGGACTGGGTGGCGGAGAACCAGCGCAGCTTCCCGCCGCTGTCCATCGGCCGCTTCCACGTGCGCGGCAGCCATGTCGAGGGGCCGTCGCCCGCGGGGGCCTGGCCGATCGAGCTCGACGCCGGCATCGCCTTCGGCTCGGGCGAGCACGCGACGACGCGCGGCTGCCTGCTCGCCATCGAGGCGGCGGCGCGGCGGCGCGTGCCGCGTCGCGCGCTGGACCTCGGCTGCGGCTCGGCGATCCTCGCTATCGGCCTCGCGCGCGCCGGCACGCCGAGCGTGCTGGCCTCGGACATCGACGCGGACTCGGTCCGCGTCGCCGCGGAGAACATCCGCATCAATGCGGTGTCACGGCAGGTGCGGGCCTGCGTGTCGGACGGATTCGCGCGGTTGCCGCGCCGCCGCGGCTTCGACTTCGCGGTCGCCAACATTCTCGCGCGACCGCTGGTGCGCCTCGCGCCGCGACTGGCGCGCTGCCTCGTTCCGGGAGGCAGGCTCGTCCTCTCGGGCCTGCTCGCGAGCCAGGAGGTCGAGGTGCGAGCCTCCTATCGCGGCCAGCGCCTCGCCTTCGCAGGACGTCGCGCCATCATGGGCTGGCACACACTGGAATTCGTCCGCCGCGGCTGAGCAGGCGGTCCCCCGAAACGATCGCGGCGGCTCCTCGGGGAAGGAGCCGCCGCCACGCGCTGGCCGCGCCTGAAGCAGGGAGGGGGAGGGAGCTTCAGGCCGCCGCCTGGCGCGCGTTCTCGTTGCCGGGCAGGGAGATGGTCGTCGTCGTGGTGGCCTGGCGGTCCCGGGGCATCCAGAGGCCGGCCGCGACGGCAGGGATATCGGCGCGGGTGATGCCGATGTCGCTCAGGGTGCGGGTGTCGAGCGCCTGGAGCTCGGCGACGCCGGCGCGATAGCGGCGCCAGGCGGCGACCTTGCGCACGATCCAGCCGACCAGGCGGCCGACGCCACGCAGCGCCGCGAGCGTCGCCTCGGCGCGGGCCTGGGCCGCGAGGCGGTTCGCCTCGGACTGGTCGATCATCCGCTGGGTCGACACGGGATCCGTCCGAACTCGCGCCATGCGCAGCAATTCGGCCTCGGTGTAGGTATACATCCTCATCTCCTTGTTGCAGCGCCGGACCCCGGGGGATGGGACGTCGCCCGCTTCACTAGCAGCGAAAATAGGCGGATCCATCCTCGGCACCACCGATGATGCTGCGGTGCAGCATTGCGTATGACGCATGGAATGGATGGAGAACCGCCGGGTGATGGCCGCTCGCGCGCTGGTCGTTGCGCAGGCGGATCGCATTTCCTACGCTGGCGTCCGACATGCCTTCCGGGGCCGCTGCAGGCCCGCGCCCCATGCCTCCCTCGATCCACGTGGACCGCGACTGAAACCCCACATGAGCCAAGACATCCAAGATATTTTGAAGAAATCAAAATCCTCCCTGGACTTGGCGGGACTGCGCCGACTGGCCGAGGGCAGCCTAGCGGCACCGGAGGGGGAGGATGCGGATGCCTGGATGGGACTGGTGGCTCCCGCCCTCACCGAGGTGATGAAGGCCGGCCTGAGGGACTACCGATCAAGGCTTGCCAGGGACATGCCATATTCGCATGGCTCGGCAGCGTGGGAGAGGGGGAGGGTCGATTCGCTGCGCGCCGAGTTGCTGCGGCGTGGCATCGCAGGTTTCATCTGCCCGCGCAGCGACGACCACCAGGGCGAATACGTGGCCCCTTGCGCGGAAAGGTTGTCCTGGCTGACGGCCTTCACCGGTTCCGCGGGGCTGGCGATCGTGCTCGCCGGGCGCGCCGCCATCTTCGTCGACGGGCGCTACACGCTCCAGGTCCGGTCGCAGGTCGATTGCGACCTCTTCGAGCCCCTCCATGCAACGGAGGCGCCGCCCGCTGGCTGGCTCGCGGCCCATGCGCCGCGCCGTGGCCGGATCGGCTTCGATCCCCGCCTGCACACGCCCGAGGGCCTCGCCAGGCTGCGCGAGGGCGCGGCGCGGGCCGGTGCCGAGCTGGTGGCGCTCGAGGACGACCCGCTCGACGCGATCTGGGCCCGGCGGCCGCCGGCGCCGATCTCGCCCGTGGTTCCCCATCCCGAGCGCTTCGCCGGACGGGGATCCGCGGCCAAGCGCACGGAGGTCGCGGAGCGTCTCGCCCGCGACGGCCACGCGGCGGCGGTCGTTTCGGACCCCGCGTCGGTCGCCTGGCTCCTCAACGTGCGCGGCGCCGACGTGCCGCACACGCCGCTGCCGCTCTCCTTCGCGATCCTCCATGCCGATGGCGGCGTCGACTGGTTCGTCGAGCGGCTGAAGCTCGACCGGGAGGTCGCGCCACTGCTCGGGAATCAGGTGAGGATCGAGGCGCCGTCGGCGCTGGGCGACGCGCTGGCCCGGCTTGGCGCGCGGCGCGCGCGCGTCCTCGTCGACTCCGCCACCGCATCGGAATGGATCCAGGCGCGGCTCGCCGGCGCCGAGGTCGTGCGCGGACAGGATCCCTGCGCCCTGCCGAAGGCGCGCAAGAACGAGGTGGAGCTGGCCGGTGCGCGCGCCGCCCACCTGCGCGACGGCGCGGCGCTGGCCCGCTTCCTCGCCTGGCTCGCGGCCGAGGCGCCGAAGGGCGGCGTCGACGAGCTCGAGGCGACGGCGCAGCTCCTCGGCGAGCGCCGCCGCGGCGAGCATTTCCGCGACACGAGCTTCGACACGATCTCGGGCGCCGGGCCGAATGGCGCGATCGTCCATTACCGGTCCACGCCGGCGACCAACCGCAGGCTCGGCCAGGGAGAGCTCTACCTCGTCGATTCCGGGGCCCAGTACCTCGACGGCACCACCGACGTGACGCGCACCGTGGCGATCGGCACGCCGTCCGCGGAGCATCGCGACCGCTTCACCCGCGTGCTGCGCGGGCATATCGCGATCGCCACCGCGCGCTTCCCGCGCGGCACGACCGGCTCGCAGCTCGACGCCTTCGCGCGTCGCCCGCTATGGGAGGCGGGGCTCGACTTCGACCACGGCACGGGCCACGGCGTGGGCAGCTACCTCTCCGTGCACGAGGGGCCGCACCGCATCTCGAAGCTGCCTAACGTCGTCGCGCTCGAGCCGGGGATGATCGTCTCGAACGAGCCCGGCTACTACCGCACGGGCGCCTACGGGATCCGCATCGAGAACCTCGTCGCCGTGCGCGCGCTCGACCTGGCCGGTGCCGAGCGCCCGATGCTCGGCTTCGAGACTCTGACGCTCTGCCCGATAGACCTCTCGCTGGTCGATCCCGCGGCGATGGCCCCGGCCGAGATCGCATGGCTCGACGCGTACCATGCGCGCGTCGCGCGCGCGCTTGTGCCGCTGCTCGACGCGTCCACCTCGCGCTGGCTCGCGGAGGCGACGCGCCCCCTCGGCACGGGACGCCCGGCCTAGCCCCCGGCCAGCGCCGCCCACTCCGCCTCGGTCAGCGTCGCCACGCCGAGCTCGCGCGCCTTCGTGGCCTTCGACCCGGCGTCGGCGCCGACGACGACGTAGTCGGTGCGCTTCGAGACCGACCCCGCAACATTGGCGCCCAGCGCCTCCGCGCGCGCCTTGGCCTCCTGGCGCGTCATCGTCTCGAGCGTCCCGGTGAACACCACGGTCTTGCCGGCGATGGGCGAGCCGCTTGCGCGCGGGCGCTGCGCCGGCTCCACCTCGACCTCGCGCAGCAGGTCGGCGACCGTGTCGCGGTTGTGCCGCTCGGCGAAGAAGGCGCGGATGTCCGCTACCATCGCCGGGCCGACCTGGTCGATCGTGCCGAGTTCCTGCGCCGCCTCGCCCTCGGGCGCGTCGGCGGCGCGGACCATGGCGTCGCGCCAGGCCTCGACCGTTCCGTAGTGCCGGGCCAGCAGCTTCGCCGTCGCCTCGCCGACCTGCCTTATGCCCAGGGCGAAGACGAAGCGGTCGAGCGGGATGCGCCGCCGCGCCTCGATCGCCGCGAGCAGGCGCTCGACCGACTTGTCGCCCCAGCCCTCGCGCGCCGCCAGCGCCGCCTCGTGCGCGCGCAGCCGGAAGACGTCGCCCGGGCCGCGCAGGAGGCCGTCGGCGCGGAAGGCCTCGATATGGCGGTCGCCGAGGCCCTCGATGTCGAAGGCGCCGCGGCTCACGAAATGGCGCAGCCGCTCGGTCGCCTGGGCGGGGCAAGTGAGGCCGCCGGTGCAGCGCCGGACCGCCTCGCCGTCGGGGCGCGGCGCGCGCGCGCCGCAAGCCGGGCAGGCATCCGGGAAGGCGAAGGGCGCGGCGCCCGCGGGGCGCTCCCCGGGCACGTGGGCGATGACCTGGGGTATCACGTCCCCGGCGCGCTGCACGACGACCATGTCGCCCACGCGCAGGTCCTTGCGCGCGATTTCGTCCTCGTTGTGCAGCGTGGCGCGACTGACCACGACGCCGCCCACGGTCACGGGCTCGAGCTCCGCGACCGGCGTGAGCGCGCCGGTCCTGCCGACCTGGATGCCGATGCCGAGGAGGCGCGTGCGCGCCTGCTCTGCGGGGAACTTGTGCGCGATCGCCCAGCGCGGGCTGCGCGAGACGAAGCCGAGCCGCTCCTGCCAGTCGATCCGGTCGAGCTTGTAGACGACGCCGTCGATGTCGTAGCCGAGCTTCGGTCGCCGCGCCTGGATGTCCTCGTAGAAGGCGAGGAGATCCGCCTCGCCCTCGCAGCGGCGCGTCGCCGGGTTCGTCGGCACGCCCCAGCCGCGCAGGAGGTCGAGGAAGGAGCCATGCGTGGCCCAGGCACGCTCCGAGACGGCGCCCCAGGCATAGCCGAAGAATCGCAGCGGCCGTCGCGCCGTGACCTCGGGGTCGAGCTGGCGCACGGAGCCGGCGGCGGCATTGCGCGGGTTGGCGAAGGGCGGCTCGCCGGCCTCGCGACGTTCGGCGTTCAGCCGCGCGAAGTCGTCGCGCCCGATATAGACCTCGCCGCGTATCTCGAGCCGCGCGGGCCAGCCCTTGCCCGCGAGGCGCCGCGGGATGTCGGCGAGGGTGCGCAGGTTGGCGGTGACGTCCTCGCCTTCCTCGCCGTCGCCGCGCGTGGCGCCGCGGACGAAGGCGCCGTCCTCGTAGCGCAGCGACATCGACAGCCCGTCGATCTTAGGCTCGGCGGAGAAGGCGAGGGTCGCGTCGGCGCCGAGCGCGAGGAAGCGGCGGATGCGCTCGATGAATTCGCGCACGTCGCCGGCCGCGAACGCGTTGTCGAGGGAGAGCATCGGCACGTCGTGGCGGATCTTCGCGAAGCCCGCGGCGGGCGCGGCACCGACGCGCCGCGACGGCGAGTCCGGGCGCACGAGGAGCGGGAAGCGCTTCTCGATCGCGTCGTTGCGGCGCTTGAGCGCGTCGTAGTCGGCGTCGGAGATCTCCGGCGCGTCCTTCTGGTGGTAGAGCGCGTCATGGCGCGCGATCTCGGCGGCGAGGCGCGCGAGCTCCGCCTCCGCCTCGAGCATGTCGAGGTCCCCGGGCGCGCGCGCCGACGCGTCGCGCGGCTTGCGCCGGCTCACGGCCTCGATCCCCGGCGCCGCGCCGGCGCGGCGGGCGGCTCGAGCAGAGCGTCGGCGGCGGCGCGCGCCGCGTCGGTGACCGTGGCGCCCGAGAGCATGCGCGCCAGCTCCTCGCGGCGCTCGGCGCCCTCCAGCCGCTCGACGCTGGTGATCGCGCGGCCGCGCTCGGTGCGCTTGGCGACGCGCAGGTGCAGCGTGCCGCGCGCCGCGACCTGCGGCGAATGCGTGACCACGAGCAGCTGGACGCTGCGCCCGAGGCGCGCGAGTCGCTCGCCGATCGCCGCGGCGGTGGCGCCGCCGACGCCGCTGTCGAGCTCGTCGAAGACCAGCGTGCCGGCCTCGCCGCCGCGCGCGAGCACGGCCTTGAGCGCGAGCATGAAGCGCGAGAGCTCGCCGCCGGAGGCGATGCGCGCCAGCGGCCCGGGCTCCGAACCCGGGTTCGTCGCGACCTCGAACACGACTCGCTCGCGCCCCCCTGGGCCCCAGTCGCTTTCCTGGAGCGCCTCGAGCCGGGTATGGAACCGCGCCTTGTCGAGGCGCAGCGCGGGAAGCTCGGCGGCGACCGCCTCGTCGAGGGCGGCCGCGCCCTCCGCGCGCGCCGCACCGAGACTGCCGGCGCATTGCGCATAGGCCGCGCGAGCGCTTGCCGCCGCCGCATCGAGCGTGACGAGCCTTCCATCGCCCTCGTCGATCGCGGCCAGCCGCGAAGCGAAGCGCGCGCGCGTCTCGTCGAGCGCGTCGATCTCGACGCGGTGCTTGCGCGCCGCGGCCTTGAGGGCGAAGAGCCTCTCCTCGACGCGCTCGAGCGCCGCGGGATCGAGCTCGATCCCGCGCGCCAGCGCGTCGACCTCCGCCACGGCGTCGGCGGCCTCGGCGGCGGCGCGGTCGAGGGCGCCGAGCGCGGCGTCGAGCCGGCCCTCCATCCGCGGCGCGAGACGCTCGAGTTGGCGTCGCGCGGCGCGCAGCGCGCCCTCGACTCCCTTCTGTGCGGAGAGTTCGTCGAGCGCCGCGCGCAGCGCCTCGGCGAGCTTCTCGCCGCTGGCCAGCAGCGCCCGGCGGTCGGCGAGCTCGCGCTCCTCGCCGGGACGCGGCGCCAGCGCGTCGAGTTCCGCCACGACGTGGCGCAGGAAATCGGCGTCGCCGGCGGCGCGCGCCAGTTCCGCGCGCGCCGTCTCCGCCGCGGCCGCGGCCCCGCGCCACGCCGCATGCAGCCGCGCGGCCTCGGATGCGCGGGCGCCGAGGCCACGGAAGGAGTCGAGCGCCGCGCGATGCGTGGCGGCGTCGAGCAGGCCCTGGGTCTCGAACTGGCCGTGGATCTCGACCAGCGTCGCGCCGAGCGCGCGGAGCAGCCCCACCGAGCCGGGCTGGTCGTTGACGAAGGCGCGGCTGCGCCCGTCGGCGCCGACGACGCGGCGCAGGATGAGCTCGCCCTCGGCGTCGAGGCCCTGCTCGGCGGCGATGGCGCGGGCTGGATGGTCCGCCGGCACGTCGAAGACTGCGGTCACGCTCGCGCGCTCGGCGCCGGCGCGCACCATCTCTGCGTCGGCGCGAGCGCCGAGCGCGAGGCCGAGCGCGTCGAGGAGGATCGACTTGCCGGCGCCGGTCTCGCCGGTCAGCGTCACGATCCCCGCCTCGAAGGCGAGGTCGAGCTTGTCGATCAGCACGACGTCACGGATCGAGAGGCTGGAGAGCATGGGCGGCGCGCGCGTCCCCTGGCGGAAGGAGCGGTCCGTTTCTAGCACGTCGCTGGCGCGCGGGTCCGCCCCGGTGCGGGTCAGAACGGGTTGAGGCTGCGGAGCAGTCGCCGCGCGATCCCGAGCTGCGCGGCCTCGGCGGTCCGGCCCGTGGTCACGAGGCCATAGCTGTCCTGGTACCAGTCGGACCCCGGGTAGTTGTGGCCGAGTATCGCCGCCGCCTTCTCCGCCTCGCCAGAGAGGCCGAGCGCGGTATAGGCCTCGACGAGGCGGTGCAGCGCCTCCGGCACGTGGCTCGTCGTCTGGAAGCGGTCGAGCACGAGCTTGAAGCGGTTGATGGCGCCGACATACTGGCCGCGCCGCATGTAGTAGCGCCCGACCTCCATCTCCTTGCCTGCGAGGTGGTCGTTGGTCAGGTCGATCTTGAGCCGGGCATCGCGTGCGAAGGGCGTGTCCGGGAAGCGCCGGACGACTTCCTCGAGCGCGCCCATGGCGAGCTCGGTCATCCGCGCGTCGCGCTGCACGTCCGTGATCTGTTCGTAGTAGCTGATGGCCTTCAGGTAGTAGGCGTAGCCGACGTCTCGGTTGGACGGGTTCAGCTGGATGAACCTGTCCACGGCGACGATGGCATCGTCGTACTTGTTCGCCTGGTAGTAGGCGTAGGCCGCCATGAGCTGGGCCTTGGTCGCCCAGGTCGAGTAGGGGTGCTGGCGCTCGACCTCGTCGAACGCGCGCGCGGCCGTCAGGTAGCGGTCGGTCGCGAGCGCATCCACGCCCTCGTTGTAGAGCTGCTCGACGGGACGCTCGACATACTCCTCGCGCTCCTTCGAGGCGCAGGCCGCGAGGCCGGCCACGACCAGGGCGAAGGCGAGGATTCGCAGGGGGGCGGTGACCCTCTTCATCACGCGCGGCTTATACAGGGCTTCGGCGCGCCCGGCCATGGGGCGCTTGCGCCAGCGGCGGCCGGCAGCGGCTCAGCCGGCCGCGCGGCGCCCCGCGGCGGAAAGCGCCGTCATGTCCTCCGCCAGGTCGGCCATGCGCCAGGCGGAGGGCCGGGCGAAGAGCGCCCTCAGGGCGGCGTTGTTGAGTTCGTGCCCGCCGCGCTCGGCGCGGACATGGCACAGCATGGGCGCGCCCGCGAGGTAGAAGTCGCCGATCGCGTCGAGCAGCTTGTGGCGCACGAACTCGTCGGGGAAGCGCAGGCCCTCGCGATTCAGGACGCGGTCGCCATCGACGACGACGGCGTTGTCGAGACTGCCGCCGCGGGCGAGGCCCGCCGCGCGCAACTGCTCCACCTCGCGCGCGAAGCCGAAGGTCCGGGCACGGGACACCTCCTCGCGGAATGTAGCCGCGTCGAGCGACAACTCGATGGACTGCCGCGCGATCGCCGCCGAGGGAAAGTCGATCATGCAGGAGAGGCGGAAGCCGGCCGATGGCTCGAGGACCACCTTCTTCCCGCCGCCCCCGACGGATATCGGCTCGAGGACCTCGATCGCCCGGCGCGGCGCGGACTGCTCCTCGATGCCCGCGCAGTCGAGCAGGAAGACGAAGGGGCTTGCGCTGCCATCCATGGCCGGTACTTCCGGACCGTCGATCTCGATGGCGCAGTTGTCGACCTGGAGGCCGGCCAGGGCGGACATCAAGTGCTCGACCGTCGCGACGCTCGCGCCATCGGGATTGGCAAGGCGCGAGCACAGCCGGGTATCGACGACATTGGCCCAGTTCGCCGGGATGTCGCCGCTGCCGGCGAGGTCCGTCCGCCGGAACACGATGCCCGTGCCGGCCTCGGCCGGACGCAGCGTCATGCGGGTCTTCGTCCCGGAATGAAGTCCGGTCCCGACGCAACTGATGTCGGTCTTCAGGGTCTTCTGGCGGGCGATCGGGGCCGCGGGGCGCTGGTTGTTCCTCAAGCGGATCTCCGTTCGGGAAGGGTTGCCGGCTGCCAAAGGAAAACGGCCCGAGAACTTGGATAGTTTGCGTTACCGGGCCGCCTCAATTCACTTGTTGTTTCGCTTTGTTGCAGCGCAGCGTCCCTTCGGCGCGGCTCAGTTCGCCTGGCGTCGCAGGAAGGCCGGGATGTCGAGCAGGTCCTCCTGCCCGCCAGCCGCCGTGGCCGGCGCCTGGCCCTCGAGGCCACTCAGCCGCGGCTGGGGCGCGGCAGCCGGGGCAGCGGCCTGCCGGGCCGGAGCGGCGGCCGGCGTCGCGATCTGCGGCTCGGTCTTCGTCGAGGCAGGCGTCGCCGCGGCGGCCCTGGCGGCCGGCTTCGACGACCTTCCGATGCCGGTCACGCGCTCGAACAGGCTCGGGCGCGAGGTCGGCGCCGCCTTGGTGGCGGCGTTGGCCATGCCCGCCGCGGCGAGCGCGTCAACGCCGGCGGGCGCGTTGCTGCGCGTCACGGGCGGCAGCCCCGGCTCGACCGGGCGGGGCGGGATGAAGGCCGCCTGGGCCGCGAGGGCAGGCGCGGCCGCCGGCGCGACGGCTGCGCTGGCCGCGGGCGGCGCGGCGACGGGAGCCGGCGCGCGCTCGGTCGGCGCGGGGGACTCCGGCGCCGGATGGTGCTGCGCCTCCATGCGGGGCGCTGCGGCCTGCGCTGCGGGCGCGGGAGCTGCCGCCCTGCCTCCGGCCTTGCCGCGCACGAGGGAGATGACGGTCGACTTGTTGTCCTGCTCGACCCGTGCGGCGTCGATCCCGGTCGCGACCACCGAGACGCGCATGCGCCCGGTCATGCCCTCGTCGAAGGTCGAGCCGAAGATGATGTTCGCGTCGGGATCGACCTCCTCGCGGATGCGGTTGGCCGCCTCGTCGACCTCGAAGAGCGTCATGTCGGGGCCGCCGGTGATGTTGATCAGCACGCCGCGCGCGCCCTTCATCGAGACGTCGTCGAGCAGCGGGTTGGAGATCGCCTTCTGGGCGGCGTCCGTGGCGCGGGTCTCGCCCTCGCCCTCGCCCGTGCCCATCATCGCCTTGCCCATCTCCGCCATCACCGAGCGTATGTCGGCGAAGTCGAGGTTGATGAGGCCGGGCATGATCATGAGGTCGGTCACGCCGCGCACGCCCGAGTAGAGGACGTCGTCCGCCATCTTGAAGGCGTCGGCGAAGGTCGTGCGCTCGTTGGCGATCCTGAAGAGGTTCTGGTTCGGGATCACGATGAGGGTGTCGACGACCTGCTGGAGCTCGGCGATGCCCGCCTCGGCCATCTGCATGCGCTTCTGCCCCTCGAAGTTGAAGGGCTTGGTGACGACGCCGACCGTGAGGATGTCGAGCTCGCGCGCCACGCGCGCGATCACCGGCGCCGCGCCGGTGCCCGTGCCGCCGCCCATGCCGGCGGCGATGAACACCATGTGCGAGCCCTCGATCGCCTCGGAGATCTGCGCGAGCGCCTCCTCGGCCGCGGCGCGCCCGACATCCGGGCGCGCGCCGGCGCCGAGACCCTGCGTCACGCCGATGCCGAGCTGGATCCGCGCGCCGGCGAGGTTCTGCCCGAGCGCCTGCGCGTCGGTGTTGGCCACCACGAACTCGACGCCGCCGAGCTCCGAGCGGATCATGTTGCTGACGGCGTTGCCGCCCGCCCCGCCCACGCCGATGACGGTGATCCGCGGCTTGAGGTCGATCTGCCCGTTGGGCACCGAGAGATTCAGGGGCATGCGCTTCTCCTCTTGGGGATGGTTTGGCGGCGAGCGGCCGGGGTCCGTGGCAGGCGTGCGTCGGTCACAGGTTTTCCCTGAGCCAGACGCCGAAGCGGTTGAAGATCCCGACGGCGCTGCCCTGGGCGCCGGGCGCGAGGCGCGGCGCTTCCTGGGGGCCGAGGGCATGCGCGACCAGGCCGGCGCAGGCGGCGAAGGCGGGGCCGCCCGTCTGGTCGGACAGGCCCTGGATCCGGATGGGCCGCCCGAGGCGGACCTGCTTGTCGAGGACGGTCGCGGCCAGCTCGCGCACCCCGTTGAGCTGCGACCCGCCGCCCGTCAGCACGACGCGCCGGCCCGCGGTCCTGTGGTGGCCGCTCGCCTCGAGGCGCGAGCGCACGAGCTCGAAGGTCTCCTCCATGCGCGGGCGGATGATGCCCGTGAGGATCGACTTCGGGATGTGGTTGGCGTGGTCGTGCTCCTCCTCGCCGACGAGGGGGACGTCGATCACCTCGCGCTCGTCGGAGCCCGCGGCCATGCAGCTGCCGAACAGCGTCTTCATGCGCTCCGCGTAGACCACGGGCGTCGAGAGGCCGCGCGCGATGTCGCTGGTGACGTGGCCGCCGCCGACCGGGATCGCGTCGTTCCAGATGGAGTGCCCGTCGAAGAACACCGCCATCGAGGTGACGCCGCCGCCGAGGTCGACGACCGTGACGCCGAGGTCCATCTCGTCCTCGACCAGCGAGGCGAGCCCAGCCGCGTAGGGCGCGACGACGAAGTTCTCGACGTCGAGGTGGCAGCGGCCGATCACGGCCTCGAGGTTGCGCATCGCGCCAGCGTCCGCGGACACGAGATGCATGTTCACGCCGAGGCGCTCGCCGCACATGCCGCGCGGGTCGCGGATGCCTCGGCTGCCGTCGATCGAGTAGCTCACGGGTATCGCGTGCAGCAGCTTGCGGTTGGGGGAGGACTGGACGGCGCGGCCATTGCCGGTGACGCGCCGCAGGTCCGCGTCGGAGACCTCGTGCCCGGCGATGGCCAGCTCGACGGCGACGGTCTGCGAGGCGGGCGCGCCGCAGCTCGTGCCGACGACGACGCTCTTGAGCGTCTCCCCGGCGATCTGCTCGGCCGCCGAGACGGCGTTCGTTATGGCCTCGGCGGCGGCCTCCATGTCGACGATCGCGCCGTTGCGCACGCCTCGCGAGACCTGGTGGCCGACGCCGATGACGCGCGTCACGTCCCTCTCGGCGCGGGCGACGAAGCAGGCGATCTTCGTCGAGCCGATGTCGAGAGCGGCGATCGGGCCGGTGCGCGCGCGGGGCTTGCGGAGGCTCATCTTCCCATCTCCCCGGTCAGTTGCCGCGGATCGCGCCGCGCGGGCGCCCGCCCTGCGGCGGCCCGGCCGGCGCGTTCGCGGAGGCGGTCGCGAGCGGGCGCAGGGCCATGCGGTCGGCGAGCCGGAGGTCGATCTGCGTGATCGACCTGTCGAGCAGACGCTCGCGGCGATGCAGGTCGGCGAGCCTCGCGAGGGCGCCGCCCGGGTCGGTCTCGGGAAGCAGGATGCGCGGGCCGCCATCCGCGATGGCGAGATCCCAGCGCCGGCCGGCGACGCGGCTCGCGGAGCTCACGCGCCCGGCCAGGTCCGGCTCGAGGGAGAGCAGGCGCAGCAGCTCCCCGGCGTGGCGCGGCGCGTCGGGGCCGATGACCACGACGAACTGGGGGAAGGCGCCGGGGTCGGCGCCGCGGATCTCGCGGCCATCCTCGTCGAGGACGGAGAAGCGGCCCTGGTCCTGCCAGAGCGCGACCGGGCGCCGTTCGACGAGGTTGATGCGCACCGTGCCCGGGAAGCGGCGCTCCACCGAGGCGGAGCGTATCCACGGCATGCGCTCGAGCTCCGCGCGCGCCGCCGCCGGGTCGAAGGCGAGGAGCGGGGCGCTCTCGCGCAGGCCCGTGGCGGCGACGATGTCCTGCGCGGGCGTGAAGCGCCTCCCCACGACGACGATCTCGCGCACGCCGAGGCCCGCCTGCGCGCTGGCGCGGAGCGCGGAGCCGCCGATGCCGCGCACGCCGTCGGCGATCGCCTCGTGCACGCCCATGCGGTGGAGGAAGCCGATGCCCGCCGCGCCGAGGGCGATCGCGCCAAGGCACGCCGCCGCGATCGCGGCGCGCCGGGTCCGCAGCCAAGCCAGGCGCGGGGCGCGCCTGCGGGTCGCCGGGCGCCGGGCGCCGCCGAGCCGCGGCCCGGCGCCGGCGAGGCGGGCGATCGGGCTCATGCGTGGCATCGCGCCCTCCCGACAAGCCATTCGCACAGGGGCGCGAAGCCGATGCCGAGATGGCTCGCCTGCTCGGGGACGAGCGACAGCGGCGTGAAGCCCGGCTGCGTGTTGAGCTCGAGGAAGAACAGGCCGTCGGCGCCGGGGCGGCGGTCATCGTAGCGGAAGTCGCTGCGCGAGATGCCCTCGCAGCCGAGCGCGCGATGCGCGACCAGCGCCGCGTCCATCGCCGCGTCGTAGACCTCCGCCGGCACGGGCGCGGGCAGCAGGTGGCTGGCATGGCCGCTCGTGTACTTCGCGGTGTAGTCGAAGGCGGCGCCCTCGAAGCGGATCTCGGTCACGGCGAGCGCGCGCTCGCCCATGATGCCGACGGTGAGCTCGCGGCCGGGGATGTATTCCTCGACCAGCGCCTCGTCGCCGAAGGACCAGTCCTCGGACCAGTCGCGGTTGTCGCCCTCGGCGACGACGCGCACGCCGATGGTCGAGCCCTCGGCGACGGGCTTGACGATGAACGGGCGCGGCATCGGGTCGCCCAGCGCGAAGTCGTCGCAGCGCACGACGCGGCCGCGCGGCGTGCGGATCCCCGCCTGCTCGACGGCGCGCTTGGTCGCCGGCTTGTCCATGGCCAGCGCCGAGGCGCGGACGCCGGAATGCGTGTAGGGGATCCCCATCAGCTCGAGCAGGCCCTGGACGCAGCCATCCTCGCCGTACCTGCCGTGGAGGGAATTGAAGACGACATCCGGGCGATGGGCCTCGATCTCGCGCACCAGCGCGCCGACGTCGCGCGACAGGTCGTGCGTGCGCACGTCATGGCCCGCGCGCCGCAGCGCCTCCGCGGCCGCGGCGCCGGAAACGAGGCTCACCTCGCGCTCGCGCGAGATGCCACCCATGAGAACGAGAATGCGCCGCTTCATGACCCGGAACCGGAAACGGGTATCGACCGTAAACCGATTCGCCTGATCTCCCAGCGCAAAGTGACGCCGAAGCGATCGGCCACCCGCGAGCGCACCTCCTCGCCGAGATCCTCGATGTCCTGCGCGGTGGCGCCGCCGGCATTGACTAGGAAGTTGCAGTGCTTCTCGGAGACCTGCGCGCCGCCGCGCCGCAGGCCGCGGCAGCCCGCGAGGTCGATCAGCTCCCATGCCTTGCGCCCGCCTGCGCGCGGGTCTGCCGGGTTGGCGAAGGTCGACCCGCCGGTGCGCGTGCGGATCGGCTGCGAGGACTCACGCGCGGCCTGGATCTCGGCGATGCGGGCCTGGATGGCCGGCGGGTCGCCGGGCTCCGCGCGCAGGCGCGCGGCGGTGAAGATCCAGCCCTCCGGCAGGCTGCAATGGCGGTAGGACAGGCCAAGCTCCGCCGCCGGCAGGGCTCGCCGCGCGCCCGCGGGGTCGATCGCCTCGGCATCGAGCAGCACGTCCGAGACCTCGCGGCCATAGGCGCCGGCGTTCATGCGCAGCGCCCCGCCGATCGTGCCGGGGATGCCGGAGAGGAACTCGAGCCCGGCGAGCCCGGCATCGCGGGCGAACAGAGCGACGTTGAGGTCGAGAGCCGCCGCGCCGCACGCGACCGTGCCGTCGCGCGCCTCGATCGACGCGAAGCCTCGTCCGAGGCGCACGACCACGCCCGGCACGCCGCCGTCGCGCACCAGGAGGTTCGACCCGACGCCGACGATGGTCAGCGGCACGTCGGACGGCTTCGCCGCGACGAAGGCGGCGAGGTCGTCGGCGTCCGCCGGCCGGAACAGCACCTCCGCCGCGCCGCCCACCCTGAACCATGTCACCGCGGCGAGCGGTGCGTTCTCCGAGAGCCTGCCGCGCACCGCGGGCAGCCTGTCGAGAAGGCGGGCGGGGGAAGCGACGACGGCCATCATGGCTTCGCCGCCGCGCGCGCGGCGCCCCTGGCGGCGAGCTCGGCCGGCAGGCCCTGCGCCCACGCGCTGATCGAGCCGGCGCCGAGGCACACGACCATGTCCCCCGGCCGCGCGACCTCCAGCACCCGCTCGGCGAGCATCGATGGGTCCTCGAGCGCGACGACCTTGCGGTGCCCGTGGGCGCGCAGGCCCTCCACGAGCGCGTCGCGGCTCGCGCCCTCGACCGGCGCCTCGCCCGCGGCGTAGACGTCCGCGACGATCACCGCGTCGGCGTCGTTGAAGCAGGCGCAGAAATCCTGGAACAGGTTCCTGAGCCGCGTGTAGCGATGCGGCTGGACGACGGCGACGACGCCGGCCTGGGTCGCGCTGCGCGCGGCCTTGAGCACGGCGGCGATCTCGACCGGATGGTGGCCGTAGTCGTCGATGACGACGAGGCCCGCGCCCTCGCCGGTGCGCGTGAAGCGTCGCTTGACGCCGCGGATCGCGGCCAGCGCGCGGCGGATCGAGCCGGCGTCGATGCCCATCTCCAGCGCCACCGCGATCGCCGCGAGCGCGTTCTGGACGTTGTGCTCGCCGACCAGCGGCAGGTGCAGGTCCGGTATGGTGCGCAGGTTGCCGGCGCGGTCGGTGACGACGGCCTCGAAGCGCGCCCCCGCGGCGGAGAGCTTGAGGCCGGTCGCGCGGACCTCCGCCTGCGGCGACAGGCCGTAGGTGACGATGCGCCGGTCCTGGACCTGGCCGATCAGCGCCTGCACCTCGGGGTGGTCGATGCAGCAGACCGCGAAGCCATAGAAGGGGATGTTCGAGACGAAGGCGCGGAAGCCGCGGCGCAGCGCGTCGAAGTCGCCCCAGAAGTCGAGGTGCTCGGGATCGATGTTGGTCACCACCGCGATGGTCGCGGGCAGCTTGGTGAAGCTGCCGTCGGACTCGTCGGACTCGACCACCATCCAGTCGCCCGCGCCGAGCCGCGCGTTCGTCCCGTAGGCGTTGATGATGCCGCCGTTGATGACCGTGGGGTCCAGGCCCGCGGCGTCGAGCATCGCGGCGCACATCGAGGTCGTGGTCGTCTTGCCATGCGTGCCGCCGACCGCGATCGACCACTTCAGGCGCATCAGCTCCGCCAGCATCTCGGCGCGCCTGACCACGGGCAGGTGCCGCTCGCGCGCCGCGCGCAGCTCGGGGTTGTCCGGCTTCACCGCGCTCGAGACGACGACGACGCCGGCGTCGCCGAGGTTCTCCGGCCGGTGCCCGATCATCGTCTTCACGCCCAGCCCGGCGAGCCGCTTCACATTCGCGTTCTCGGCGAGGTCCGATCCCTGCACCTGGTAGCCCAGGTTGCGCAGTATCTCCGCGATCCCGGACATGCCGATGCCGCCGATCCCGACGAAATGGATCACGCCGATCTCGATCGGGAGAGCCCTCATGCCGCCTTCTCCTGTCCATCGCCGCGCGTCGCAGCCAGCGCCTCCACGTCGTCCGCGAGGCGCTCCGCCGCGTCGGGCCTGCCCGCCGCCGCCATCGCAGCCGCGGCTGCCGCAAGCTGGGCGGGGTCGTCCATCCATGCCAAAAGGCGCGCGGCGAGGTCCGCCGGCCGGAGCCCGTCCCGCGGCGCCATCCAGGCGCCGCCGGCGCGCTCGAGCGCGCGCGCATTCGCTGACTGGTGGTCGTCCATCGCGTGCGGGTAGGGCACGAGGAGCGCGGGCCTGCCGATGCAGGCGAGCTCCGCGCAGGTAGACGCGCCGGAGCGGCACAGGACCAGCTGGCTGGCCGCGATGCGATGGCCGACATCGGCAAAGAAGGGCGCCACCTCGGCCTCGACGCCGGCGGCGAGATAGGCCGCGCGCGCGCGCTCGGCGTCCTCGGCGCGCGCCTGCTGCGCGATGGCGATCCGCGCGCGCAGCCGCCCGGGCAGGGCGGCCGCCGCGACCGGGACGAGGTCGGAGAAGACGCGCGCGCCCTGGCTGCCGCCGAGGACGAGGAGGCGGAAGCGGCCGTCGCGCGGCGCGGCGTCGTAGGGCGCGGCGCGCAGGGCGCGGATCGGCTCGCGCACCGGGTTGCCGACGAGGCTGGCGTGGACCGCGGCGGGCATGCGGTCGGTCGACGGGAAGGAGGTCGCGATGCGCGCCACGAAGCGGCCAAGCAGGCGGTTGGCCCTGCCCAGCACCGCGTTCTGCTCGTGGACGAGTGTCGGGATGCCCATGCGCGACGCGGCGACGAGCGTCGGCACGGAGGGGTAGCCGCCGAAGCCGATGGCGATCGCGGGGCGCAGGCGGCGCAGCAGCGTGGCCGCGCGCGGCACCGAAGCGGCGACGCTGGCGAGGCCGAGCAGGCGCGAGAGCCGTCCGCTGCCCATGCGGCGCAGGCCGAGGCCATGGACCTCGGCGCCGTCGATCGCCCGCGTCGCGTCGTCGGCGACGAGGGCGACGCGCCAGCCGCGCGCGCCGAGGGCGCCGGCCAGCGCCTCCGCCGGGAAGAGGTGGCCGGCGGTGCCGCCGGCGGCGAGGACGGCGAGGGGCGCGGTCACTCGCCTTCCCCCGGGCCGTAGCGCTTGCGGGTCAGCGCGAGCATGAAGCCCATGCCCAGCGACAATGCCAGCAGCGAGGAGCCGCCATAGGAGATGAAGGGCAGCGTCATCCCCTTGGTCGGCAGGATGTGCAGCGTCGATCCCATGTTGATGATCGCCTGCAGCCCGAACTGCACGAGCAGGCCGGTGGTGGCGAGGACGGCGAAGAGGCTGTTCTCGCCGAGCAGCCGCACGAAGCCGCGCAGCACCACGAAGGCGAAGAGCGCCAGGATCAGCAGGCAGGCCACGAGGCCGAACTCCTCGCCGACGACGGCGAAGATGAAGTCCGAATGCGCGTCGGGCAGGTGCGTCTTCACGCGGCCCTCGCCCGGTCCCTGGCCCACGATGCCGCCGTTGGAGAACGCCTCGAGCGAGCGCGTCACCTGGTAGGTGTCGCCCGAGGACGGGTCGAGGAACCGGTCGACGCGGCTCGTGAAGTGGCCGAGCCCGATCGCGGGCCCGAGCGCGTAGGCCGCCACGCCGAGCGCGCCGAAGGCGGCGAAGAGCATCGCCACGCCGGCGAGGCGGAGGCCCGCGACGATGTACTGCGAGAACCAGATCGTGGACACCACGACCGACATGCCGATGTCGGGCTGCTTGGCGAGCAGAACGATGATGGCGGCATAGACGCTGAAGGCGATGAAGTCGCCCGGTACCCCGGCCTGGCGCCGCTGCATCGACAGCAGCCACGCGCAGATCACGGCGAAGCTCGGTTTCACGAACTCCGATGGCTGCAGGGAGAAGCCCGGCAGATTGATCCACCTCCGAGCGCCCTTGATCTCCGCGCCGGCGACCAGCGTCACGGCAAGCAGGACGATGGAGACCACGAGGACCGCGGCGGCGATCCGCCTGATCGTCGACAGGTCGAGGAGCGAGACGACCAGGATGATCGCGACGGCGACAGGCAGCAGGAAGAACTGCCGCCGCACGAAGTGGAATGGGTCGAGGCCGAGCTTATCCGCGACCGGCGGCGTGGCCGCCATAGTCAGGATGGCCCCGATGCCGATGATGACCATGAGGGCCGCGAGCGACCAGCGGTCGATCGTCCACCACCAGCGGGCGACGAGGGAGTTGTCGGCGCGTCCGAAGCCGGCGTTCATGCGGCGCGCTCCCCGGCGACGAGCGCAGCCACGAGGGCGCGGAAGCGTGCGCCGCGCGCCTCGAAGTCGGCGAACTGGTCGAAGGAGGCGCAGGCCGGCGAGAGCAGGACGACGCGCCGCATGTCGGTCGCCGCGGCCGCGTCCCGCGCAGCGTGCTCGACGGCGCGCTCGAGCGTCGCCGAGACCTCGTGGGCCACGCCCGCTGCGGCGAGGGCCTGCGCGAAGCCGGGCGCGGCCCTGCCGATCAGGTAGGCCTTGCGGATGCGCGGGAAGAACGGAGCGAGCGGCGCGATGCCGCCCTCCTTCGCGATGCCGCCGGCGATCCACCAGATCGCGTCGTAGCAGCCGAGCGCCCTCGCCGCCGCGTCGGCGTTGGTGGCCTTGCTGTCGTTCACGAAGCGCACGCCGCGGGCCTCGCCCGCGATCTCCTGGCGATGCGGCAGCCCGGGATAGGTGGCGAGCGCCGCGGCGACCTTCGCGGCCGGGACCCCCGCGGCGCGGCAGGCTGCGTAGGCCGCGGCCGCGTTCTGCCAGTTGTGCTGGCCCGGCAGCGTCGCGACGCCGCGCAGATCGGCGACCTCTACGGGCGCGCTGGACATGGCGTCGACGAGGATCCCGTCGACGCAGGAGACGCCACGCCCGAGGCGTCGCGTGGCGGAGATCCGGAGGACCTGGCGCCGCGGCTCGCCCTCGAGCCGCGAGGCGATTCCCTCGCAGGTCGGGTCGTCGACGCCGACGATGGCGAGGCCGGCGCCGCCGCCCGCGTCGAAGATGCGCAGCTTCGCGGCGACGTAGCCCTCCATGCCGCCATGGCGATCGAGGTGGTCCGGCGTGATGTTCAGCAGCACGGCGACGTCGAAGCGCGCGGAGGGGCAGAGCTCGAGCTGGTAGCTCGACATCTCGAGCACGTAGGTGCCGTCAGCGTCCTGGCGCGGCAGCGACAGCGCGGGCACGCCGATGTTGCCGCCGACCGCGCAGCCGAGCCCTGCCTTGGCGAGCACGTGGCCGACGAGCGCGGTCGTCGTCGACTTGCCGTTGGTCCCCGTGATGCCGATCCAGCGCGCGGGAGCGGCGCTGCGCGCGAGGAGCTCGATGTCCCCGACGATCTCGACACCCGCCGCGCGGGCGCGCGCGGCGAGCGGGTGGGGGGCAGGGTGGAGATGCGGGATGCCGGGGCTGATGACGAGCGCGCGCAGGGTCGACCAGTCGGCCCCAGCGGGATCGACGCAGCCGATGCCGCGCGCCGCGGCCGCCGCGCGCGCGCCCTCGCCGTCGTCCCACGCGAGGACCTCGGCCCCGCCCGCGCGCAGCGCCTGCGCCGCGGCGACGCCGGAGCGGCCCAGCCCGAGCACCACGACCCGGGCGCCCGCGAAGCATCCGACGGGGACGGTGGCCATCGTCACCTCAGCTTCAGGGTCGAGAGGCCGGCCAGCGCCAGGATCATCGCGATGATCCAGAACCGGATCACGATCGTCGGCTCCTTCCACCCCTTCTTCTCGAAGTGGTGGTGGAGCGGCGCCATCATGAACACGCGCCTGCCGGTGAGCTTGAACGACGCGACCTGGACGATGACCGACACGGTCTCGACGACGAAGAGCCCGCCGACGATGGCCAGCACGATCTCGTGCTTGGTCACGACGGCGATCGCGCCCAGCGCGCCGCCCATCGACAGCGAGCCGGTGTCGCCCATGAAGACCATCGCGGGCGGCGCGTTGAACCACAGGAAGCCGAGCGCCGCGCCGACGATCGCGGCGCAGAGCACGGTGAGCTCGCCGCTGCCCGGGACGTAGTGGATGAGCAGGTAGTTCGAGAACACGACGTTGCCGACGACGTAGGCGAAGACCGCGAAGCAGGCGGCGGCGATCGCGACCGGCACGATGGCGAGCCCGTCGAGCCCGTCCGTCAGGTTCACCGCGTTCGACGCGCCCACCATCACGAAGGCCGCGAAGACGTAGAAGCCGAGGCCGAGGTCGAGCAGCACGGCCTTGAGGAAGGGCATGGCGAGCGAGGTCGAGAGCGCGTCGCGCTCCGGCATGACCCAGACGATCCACGCCGCCGCGATCAGTCCGAGCAGGACCTGGAGCGCGAGCTTCGTCCGCGCGCTGATGCCGCGGCCGCCGCGCGTCAGCTTGCGGAAGTCGTCGTAGAAGCCGATCAGCCCGAAGCCGCACGTCACCAGCAGGACGGCCCAGACATAGCCGTTGCGAAGGTCCGCCCAGAGCAGCGTCGACATCGCGACGGCGAGCAGGATGAGCACGCCGCCCATGGTCGGCGTGCCCTTCTTGGCGAGGTGCGTGTCCGGCGTGTCCTCGCGCACGGTCGCGCCGGGCTGGTGCGACTTCAGCCAGCGGATGATCCCCGGTCCGAAGACGAAGCTGACGAGCAGCGCGGTGACGACCGCGCCCCCGGACCTGAACGTGATGTACCGGAAGAGGTTGAGCGGGCCGACCTGGTCGGCGAACTGCAGCGAGAGCCAGTGGAACATCCTGTCCTTCCTTCAGGCCGACGCGCGGTCGGCGTCGAGCGCGGCGAGGGCTTCGACCACGCGCTGCATGCGGCTGCCGAGCGACCCCTTCACGACCACCACGTCGCCGGCCCGGATCTCCGCGGCGACGATGGCCGCGAGCGCCGCGGAATCCTCCGCGTGCGCGCCGCGCAGCCGCGCCGGCAGGGCCTCGTGCAGGCGGCGCATGAGCGCGCCGCAGGTGAAGGCGATGTCGATCCCGGCCGCCTCGACCGGCGCGGCGAGGCCGGCGTGGAGCGCCCCCGCCTCGGCGCCGAGCTCGAGCATGTCGCCGAGCGCCGCGATCCTGCGGCCGCCGGGCCCCGGCGCAAGGCCGGTGGCGACGTCGAGCGCCGCGCGCATCGAGGCCGGGTTGGCGTTGTAGGATTCGTCGAGCAGGAGGAAGCGTCGGCCCGCGGGGCCGAGCGGCCGCTGCTGGCCGCGCCCCTTCGGCGCCGCGACCGTCGCCATCGATGCCGCCGCGGCCTCCATGTCGGCGCCGAGCGCGCGCGTGGCGGCGAGCACGGCCAGCGAGTTCATCGCCCAGTGCCGCCCTGGCGCGCCGACGCGATAGGAGAGCCGCCTGCCCTCGACCTCCGCGTCGACCGCGATGCCGCCGCCTTCGGGCCGCATGCCGACGAGTCTGAACTCCGCCCGCGGATGCTCGCCGAAGCCGACCAGGGACGCGAAGCCCCGCCGCCGCGCCTCGGCCTCGAGGACGCCATGGTGCGGGATGTCGCGGTTGGCGATCGCGACCTCACCCCCGGCGGCGAATATCTCGGCCTTGGCCCTCGCGACGCCGTCGATGCCGTCGGCGAAGTTGCCGCTGTGCGCGTGCGAGACGGTGGTCACCACGGCGACATGCGGGCGGACCATCCGAACCAGGGGCGTGATCTCGCCCGCATGATTCATGCCGACCTCGTAGACCACGTAGGACGCGTCGCGGGGAAGGCGGGCGAGCGTGACGGGCACGCCCACGTGGTTGTTGAAGCTCGCGGCGGCGCCATGCGTCGGCGCCTGCGCGGAGAGCGCGTCGCGCAGGGCGTCCTTGGTGCTGGTCTTGCCCGCGCTGCCGGTGATGGCGACCGAGCGCGCCGCCTTCGCGCGCGCCCGCGCCGCCGTGGCGAGGCGCACGAGGGCCTCGAACGTGTCCGGCACGCGCAGCAGCGCTGCGTCCCGGGGCAGGCCCGCGGGCAGCCGCGAGACGATCGCCGCGGACGCGCCCGCGGCGATCGCGGCGGCGACGTGGTCGTGGCCGTCATGCGACTCTCCGCGCAGCGCGACGAAGAGGTCGCCAGGCGCGACGCATCGGCTGTCGATCGACAGGCCGGAGGCGCGCCATGCGCGGTTTCCCGCGCCGCCCGTGGCCGCTTCCGCCTCGGCGCTGGTCCACAGCCAGTCGGTCATGGCGCCGGCTCCGCGTCGCCGCCCGCCGCGGCGACCGCGGCGCGCGCCACCTCGACGTCGTCGAAGGGACGGGTGACGCCGCCCTCGACCTGGCCGCGCTCGTGCCCCTTGCCGGCGACCACGAGCACGTCGCCGCGGCGCAGCGCCGCGACCGCGCGGAAGATCGCCTCGCGGCGCGAGGCCACCTCGGTGCCGCCGGGGCAGGCGTCGAGGACCTGGCGGCGGATCGCCGCCGGCGGCTCGCCGCGCGGGTTGTCGTCGGTGACGTAGACGCGGTCGGCCATGCGCGCGGCGATCTCGCCCATCATCGGGCGCTTGCCGGGATCGCGCTCGCCGCCGCAGCCGAACACGACGACGAGCTCGCGCCGCGCATGTGGGCGCAGCGTGGCGAGGAGCGTGCGCAGCGCCTCCGGCTTGTGCGCGTAGTCGACGTAGACGGCCGCGCCGTCGCGCGAGGTCGCGGCGCGCTGCAGCCGGCCCGGCACGCCGGCTAGGCTGGCGAGCGCCTGCGCGGCCCAGCGCGGCTCCGCGCCGGAGCCGCAGGCGAGGCCGAGCGCGGCGAGCGCGTTCATGGCCTGGAAGCCGCCGGCCAGCGGCAGGCGCAGGCCGAGGCGCTCGCCGAAGAGCTCGAGCTCCAGCTGCTGGCCCTCGGCGTCGAGCTCCTGGCCGAGGAGCCGGATGTCGCGCCCCGCGCGGCCGAAGCCGACGAGGCGGAGGCCGCGGCGCGCGGCGATGTCGGCGATGCGCGCGAAGGCCGGCTCGTCGGCGTTGGCGACAGCCGCGGCGCCGGCGGGCAGTAGCTCCGAGAACAGCCGCAGCTTCGCCTCGAGATAGGCCTCCATCGTCGGGTGGTAGTCGAGGTGGTCGCGGCTGAGGTTGGTGAAGGCCCCGGCGGCGAGCTCGACGCCGTCGAGCCTGTACTGGTCGAGGCCGTGGCTCGACGCCTCCATCGCGAGATGGGTCACGCCCTCGCGCGCGAGCAGGGCGAGCTCGGCATGCAGCGAGACCGGGTCTGGCGTCGTCAGCGCGCCATGCACGCGGCGCCCCGGCGCGACGACGCCGAGCGTGCCGAGGCTCGCGGCCGAGCGGCCGAGAGTCGTCCAGACCTGGCGCGTGAACTCCGCGACCGAGGTCTTGCCGCTGGTGCCGGTCACCGCGCAGGTGGTCGCCGGCTGCACTCCGTGGAAGCGCGCGGCGAGGCGGGCCAGGGCGCGGCGGGGGTTGTCGGCCTCGAGGACCGCGACGCCCGGCGGCGCGGGGACGCCGCGCGGGCCGAGCACCGCGACGGCGCCGCGCAGCGCGGCATCCGCCACGAAGCGCGTGCCGTCGGCGCGCGCGCCGGGCAGCGCGGCGAAGAGCGATCCCGGGCCGGCGGCGCGGGAATCCGACGTCACGGACGCGATCCCGGTCCCGGCGTCGCCGCGCGCCAGCGAGACGCCGGGTTCGATGATGTCCGAGATGCGCACGTCGATCGCCGCCATTCCACTCTTCGCGCCTCAGCGCACCGCAACGTTGATGGTCATCTTGTCCCGCACCTCGGGCGCCGCCTCGTCCAGGGGCGGCATCCCGTAGAGCACCGCCACGCGCTGCACGATGCGCTGGATGGTCGGCGCGACGACCCATCCCGCGGTGGCGTAGCCGTAGGTCGACTTGTTGCCCTTGGGCTCGTCGAGCATCATGTAGACGAGGAATTTCGGCGAATTCATGGGGAAGGCGCCGACGAAGGACGAGATCCGCGCGTCCTTGCGGTAGCCGCCGGCGACGACCTTCTCCGCCGTCCCGGTCTTCCCGCCCACGAGGTAGCCGGGCACGTTCGCGCTCTTGGCCGTGCCCTTCTCGACGACGAGGCGCATCAGGCGCCGGACCTGCTCGGAGGTGCGCTGCGAGACCACGCGCTCGCCGGGCACCACCTCGCCGGGCTGCCGGCGCAGGATCGTGGGCGCGCGGTAGATGCCGCCATTGACCATCGCGGCCGTCGAGGCGCTCAGCGCGAGCGGGCTCAGCGAGACGCCGTGGCCGAAGGACACGGTCATCATGCTGGTCTCGCGCCAGGGATTGGGGACGATCGGCGCCGCGTTCTCGGGCAACTCGAAGGATGGCGCGCGCAACAGGCCGACGCGGGACAGGAACTCGCGCTGCCTGTCGCGGCCGATGACCTCGGCCAGGCGCACCGAGCCGATGTTCGAGGAATGCATGAAGACCTCCGAGAGGTTCATCACGCGGTGCTGGGGCTTGTAGTCGCTGATGGTGAAGCGGCCCGACTTGATCGGGCGCGTGGCGTCGAGCGGCGTGCCGAGGTTCGCCGTGCCGTAGTCGAGCGCCATCGCGGCGGTGAACGTCTTGAAGGCCGAGCCGGGCTCGTAGGTTCCGAGCGCGATCCGGTTGAACCGGTTGTCCTGGCCGTCGCTGCCGCGATTGTTGGAGTCGAAGTCCGGCAGCGAGACCATCGCGTGGACCTCGCCGGTCTCGACGTCCATCAGCAGCGCCGCGCCGCCGATGGCGTTGAACTCGCGCATCGCCGCCGACACCTCTTCGCGCAGGATGTGCTGCGTGCGGATGTCGATCGAGAGCTGCAGCGGCTCGCCGCGGTTCTTGAGTCGCTCGTCGAAGGCCTGCTCCGCGCCCATGAGGCCGTTCTTGTCGATGTCGGTGAAGCCGACGACGTGGCCGGAGATCTCGCCGTGCGGGTAGACGCGGCGCTCCTCGCGCTGGAACTGCAGCCCGGGGATGCCGATGCGGATCACGGCCTCCTGCTGGCGCGGCGTGAGGTTGCGCTGGACCCATACGAAGCTGCGATCGGAGGAGAGGCGCTGGGCGAGGTCGCGTTCGTTGATGCCGTTTAGCGTGCGCGCGAGCTTCGCGGCCGCCTCCGCGGGATCGAGGACCAGGCGGGGGTTCGCCGACAGCGACTGGTTCACGAGCGAGGTCGCTAGCAGGACGCCGTTCCGGTCGACGATGTCCGCGCGGTCCATGCCTTGCGGCCGCGTGTCCGCGATGCGCAGCGGGCGCTGCTCGCGCGGCTCGCGCAGCACGGTGACATCCACCAGGCGCGCCGCGATCACGCTGAAGGCGAGGGCGAAGAGAGAGCCGGCGACGATCAGCCGGGTGCGCGCCGTCTCCAGCGCCTCCTTGGCGGTGCCGTCGATCGTGAGGCGCGCGGGCACGCGGGCCAGGATCTCGCCGACGCGGCTCGCCATCAGCGGCCTCCCCTGGCGATGCCGGGGCCGGCCTCGGCGACCGACGCGATGGCCGGTGCGCCTGCATGCGTACCGGCCTGGACGCGCGCGCGCGGCTGCGGGGCCGGAGGCGCTGGCGGGGGCGGGGGCGGCGCGCCGGCGGCGGGGATGCTAGATGGCGCGGGCTGCGCGTCCTGCGCCCTGGCCGGCGCGGCGGGGCGGAACGGTATGTCGCCGAGGCGCGCCATCTGGCCCGGCTTCATCGGCTCGATGTCGAGCGCGATGCGCGAGAGGCTCTCGAGGTGCTGGGGCTGGTTGCTGCGGCTCCACTGCGCGCGGAGCAGGTGGATGGTCTGGTGCTCGGCGGCGATCTGCCGATTGAGGCGCAGCAGGTCCTCGTCCATCGTCCGCACGGACTGCTTGAGCTGGAAGAGGCTGACGCCGACGGCGCCGGCGAGCGTCACCCACGCGAAGACGGAGGGGCGGATCATGGCCGCGCCTCCGCGTGGCCCCAGGCCGGCGCGTTGGTGCGCCGCGCCACGCGCAGCCTCGCCGAGCGCGCGCGCGGGTTGCGCGCGACCTCGGTGGCGGACGCCTCGATCGGGCGCCGCGCGTCGATCGCGAAGCTAGGGGGTCGGCGCGCCGCCTCGGGGGCGTGGCGCGAGACGCCTTCGCCGCCGCTGCGCTCGCGCAGGAAGCGCTTGACGACGCGATCCTCAAGCGAGTGAAAGCTGACCACGGCGATGCGGCCGCCGGGCCTGAGGATCGATTCCGCCGCGGCGAGCCCGCGCCCGAGCTCGCCCAGCTCGTCGTTCACGCGAAGCCGAAGGGCCTGGAAGGTGCGGGTGGCCGGATCGATACCGTCCTTCGCTCGCGGGACCACGCGACGGACGATCTCCGCGAGTTCCAGAGTCCGCGCGAGGGGACCCGCTCTGCGCGCCTCGACGATGGCCCGTGCAACGCGGCGCGCATGCCGCTCTTCGCCCAGTGTCGCAATCGCCTGCGCGAGCTCCTGCTCGGAGGCGTCGTTGACGAGGTCGGCGGCTGAGGCACCTGACTTCTCCATGCGCATGTCGAGCGGACCATCCGCCCTGAAGCTGAAACCGCGGGACGGGTCGTCGATCTGCGGCGACGACACGCCGACATCGAGCGCCACGCCGTCGACCGGCGACGCGCCGCGCCCGGCGAGCAGGCGGTCCATGTCGCCGAAGCGGCCGTGGATCATCACGAGGCGCCCGCCATGGCGCGCCGCCATCGCCTCGCCATGGGCGATGGCCTCGGGATCGCGGTCGATCGCGTAGACGCGCGTATCGGCGGCGGCGAGCAGGGCCTCGGCGTATCCGCCGCGCCCGAAGGTCCCGTCGACGAGGATCGCGCCGTCGCGCGGCGCGAGGGCGGCCAACACCTCGGCGAGGAGGACGGGTACATGCGCGGCGCTCATCGCGC
>Ga0194130_10002250_pt1 | contig 28332 bp, 43 predicted proteins | sample TA2KigsurfametaG_FD_160084 | JGI IMG/M metagenome (GOLD analysis project Ga0194130, IMG submission 160084) | Freshwater microbial communities from Lake Tanganyika, Tanzania - TA2015050 Kigoma 12 surface | ecosystem: Environmental > Aquatic > Freshwater > Lake | place: Tanzania: Lake Tanganyika...
CTCCTGAGCCTACAGCTCCAGCTCCAACTTATCCTGCTCCTGTAACTCCTGAGCCTACAGCTCCAGCTCCTACTGAAGAAGCTCCTGCTCCTGTGACTCCAAGTCCGGTAACTCCTGAACCTACAGCACCTGCTCCAACTGGTGGCGGCGGTGGTGGTGGTGGAGGTGAGGAACCTGGATTTGAATAATAATAAGTTATAAATGGCAAATAGAACATTAAAAATACAGATAACAACTGCAGGGTCCACTATAGGACCTTTCAGTATTTACCATACATCTATATCAGCACCAAATTTATTAGCTACTGGAGTTACAAGACAGCAGTTAATAGATGGTTATTATATAGATGTAGATACGTTATATAATGTTCTATTTATTAAAAGCACAGGTCAATGTAGTACAGAAGATTCTTTTACATATTCAATAGTACCAACTCCTGCACCAACAGCAGCTCCAACAGCTACCCCTACTGCAGCCCCTGTTACTCCAGCTCCGATAACACCAGCTCCAGTAACTCCTGAACCAATAGCTCCTCCTTCTACTTCACCAACACCAGCTCCGGTTACTCCAGCACCAGTAACTCCTAGTCCAGTAACTCCTGCTCCTATTACTCCAGCTCCAGTAACTCCTAGTCCAGTAACACCGGCACCGGTAACTCCTGCTCCTACTACTCCAGCTCCAGTAACTCCTGAACCTACAGCACCTGCTCCAACTGCTGCTAATTGCTCTTTATATCAACTTAACGGAGGTTCTAGTGGGGGACAGATACAGTATACGGAATGCGATGGTCAAGTTGAAAATATATTTTTATACAGCTACCAGTCTCATACTGTTTGTGCTGTAGTAGGAAGTGTATCAACTGTAGGTGCTGGTACTGCCTATATAGTCTTTTACGGTATATCTTGTACGACTTAGTTGCTTTTCTGAGTATTTGTTCGTATCTTAAAGTAATAATCGTATACAACATAAGACATGATAGAAGTAATCAGATTCCACGCAACATGGTGTGGTCCATGTAGAGCTTATGCTCCTACCTGGAAAAAAGTAGTAACAGAAAATGTAGTAGTAGGAGTAGAGTTTCAGGAAGTAGATGTAGATAAGGATCTTTCTGGAAAAGCTGCAGAATATAAGATTATGTCTCTACCTACAACAGTTATTATTAAAGAGGGAAAAGTAGTTGCAAGAAAGATAGGAGGGCTGTCGGAAGATGAGCTAAAAGTTCTTATCTTTAAGTATATAAAATAATAAGTTATGTTAAGAAATCCAAACACTATTCCTAAAGAAGACATTATTATCGAAGATCCTGCTATGGAGCCTTTTTTTATTACGAAAGCTAAATCAGGAGCCGGCGGTTTTACTGTCTTTGAACGAGTAATTAAAGGGGAGAAAAATACTGCTTATATCAGAACAGTATGTTATCCTTCTACATTTACCGGTGCATTAAAAACCGTAGCTAGAGAGTTATTGAATTCTGGTGAAAAGGTAAGATACACGTCTGTAAAAGAATATATGCAGAAGTGGGATGCTATTACTACTAGAATGGAGCATATTGTCTCCTTTGAATAAAGGATTTGCCTATATCCTATTAATACCTGGCATATTTTAAATTAACGTACTATGGCGAAAAATGCTGTATTGTCCTTATCTGGAGGGATGGACTCCTCTACTTTATTGCTACATTTGTTAGCGAATGGTTATAACGTTACAGCTTTATCTTTTGATTATGGTCAGAAGCATAGAGTTGAACTTGAACGAGCTCAGGAATTGGTAAATTACATTAATGAAACTTGTCCTACAAACGAAAATTGTTTTAAAGGATGTAAAGTTAAGTATGAAACAATTAGACTTGAGGGTTTAACTCCACTACTTAACTCTGCCCTTGTAACAGGTGGAGCCGAAGTACCAGAAGGACATTACGAACAAGATAACATGAAAGAAACTGTTGTACCTAATCGTAATAAGATCTTTAGTTCGCTAGTACAAGCAGTAGCTTTATCGGTGGCTAATGAAACAAAAGAAGATACATTTATCTCTTTAGGTATTCATGCTGGTGATCATGCAATTTATCCTGACTGTCGTCAAGAATTTAGAGATGCAGATATGGAAGCATTTAAAATCGGTAACTGGGATGCAGAACGTGTTAAGTTTTATACTCCCTATTTAGATACAGATAAATTTGGTATTTTAGAAGATGGACTTCAAGCATGTAAAAAACTCGGTTTGGATTTTGATGAGGTGTATAAGAGAACTAACACATCATATAAGCCTTACCCTTCTGGTAATAGTGATTATAAGTCTGCTAGCTCTGTGGAGCGTATTGAGGCATTCCTTAAGTTGGGCCGTAAAGACCCTGTTCAATATGAAGACGAATCAGGACCGGTAGATTGGGAAGTTGCTAAATCCCATGTAGAAGAAGTTTTAGCAGAACATATCAAATAAACTATCTATATATTAGTAATTTTAATTTAAACAAAACAAAACAATTATGAAAAAAGTAATCGTAGCAGCAGTCCTGGTAGTTACCTTAGGATCATGCGGTAACGGTAAATCAGAAGCAGAATTATCAGACTCAACAGCAGTAGTAGTAGATTCTACAGCAGTAATAGCAGTTGATTCTACAGTAGCAGAAATTCCTGCTGAAGGAGCTCCAAAAGCTGAAGCTCAGGTAAAGTAATAGCTTTATAGGTTAACTGGAAATCAGGTTAGAAATGCCAGTTGTAAAAGTAGATGTCCACGCACCCATCTTCTACTTTCCTAATAAGCTCTGCTTCCTTAGCTCAGCTGGTAGAGCAGCTGATTTGTAATCAGCAGGTCATTGGTTCGATCCCGATAGGAAGCTCAATTTAAGGTATATTAGAGAGGTATATGAAGATATTAGTTACAGGAGGAAATGGATTTATAGGTAGTAACCTTATTAAAAGGTTAGTTTTAGAAGGACATACTGTTACTTCATTAGATGACTTATCTATAGGGTTCAAAGAATATGAAGTCTCCGGATGTAATTATTGGTACGGGGATATAGAACGTATAAGCTTAATGGATAGAGACTTTGATTTGATATATCATTTAGCAGCGTTGAGCAGAATACAGCCTTCCTTTTTAGATCCAGAAGAAACTTTTAGAGTTAATGCTTTAGGTACATTAAATGTTTGCAAATTTGCACAAGATATTAATGCTAAAGTTATTTATGCAGGATCTTCATCTAGATGGCATAACCCAATGCAGTCACCCTATGCAACTGCTAAACACGTAGGAGAAGAAATTGTTAAAATGTATAAGGAGTCGTTCGGTCTAGATGCTGAAATCGTACGCTTTTATAATGTATATGGACCTAACGAAATCATAGAAGGAGATTGGGCTGCAGTTATTGGTATTTGGAGAAGACAAGTTAGAGACGGTTTACTAATTACTATTATTGGGGATGGAGAACAACGAAGAGATTTTACTCATGTTGATGATATTGTAGATGGATTAATACGAGTAGCTCAAAGTAATGAAAAGCATGAAGATGCTTGGGAATTAGGAACAGGTAAAAACTATTCTATAAATGAAGTAGCTGATATGTTTATAAAAAAGTTTAACTGTATCAAAACATATAAGAAAGATCAAAAAGGTAACTACAGAGAAACTTTAAGAGAAAATACAGACGCTTTAGAAAGACTTGGATGGCAGCCTCAAGATAGATTATTAGAATATATTAACCAACTGTAGTTCGAGAAAATTTTTATAACAGGAAGTTGTTTTACAACTCAAACGTTCATATATTTAAAAAATAGTAAAAGATAGCGTATCTGCCTCGATGATGGAATAGGTAGACATGCAAGACTTAAAATCTTGTGGGCAGTAATGCCCGTGCCGGTTCGACTCCGGCTCGAGGTACGTGCCTCTTTACTGTAGGGTGGTGAAAGATGTACATCACGGCAGACACTCCCTCTTGTCTCGAGGGCGGGGATAACGAAATAAAGTAAGGATATCGGGGTAGACCACCAGCTTGCAAGCACTACTGTCCTTTACCTAATTGCCCTGTGAAGGTTCGAGTCCTTCCCCTACAGCACTTACCTTAAGCAGTGAAACTGTGTGATGGCCGATGAATGAAAGCAACGCACTTAATGGCCGTGGTCCTCATGGAGATAAAATATTCATCTGGTAAGTACTTGGACTTATAGCTCAGTTGGTTAGAGCACCTGACTCATAATCAGGTGGTCCCTGGTTCGAGCCCAGGTTGGTCCACATTTAGTAAATATAATAAAGTTATATTTATAATAGTATGATACAACTAGGCATTTCAGCATTTTACCACGACTCAGCAGCATGCATCGTCAAAGATGGTAAAATATTACATGCTATAGAACAAGAAAAACTTTCAGGAATCAAACACGATGATAGCTTTCCACTAGATGCTATAAAATGGGTTTTGAAAGCAAGTAGACTAAAGATAACAGATATCGATGAAGTTTGCTGGTATGAAATTCCAGAACTTAAAAGAGCCAGAGTTCTAAAATCCTTCAACAAATACCCCCTACGTACATTTTTTAAAAGATTAAAATTCTTAAGAGAAAATAAAGAGTTACGAAATCCTAATTTTTTATTAGCTAAATATTTTCTATACCAGGGTCCAATTAAGTATGTAGAGCATCATTTATCCCATGCTGCTTTTTCGTATTATACTAGTCCATATAAAGAAGCTGCGATAGTAACTATAGACGGTGTAGGAGAGTTTGAAACAGTAACAATTTCAAAAGCAAAAGATAATTCTATAGAGAAGCTATTCTCTATCAACTATCCTCAATCTCTAGGTTTATTTTACTCTACTTTTACAGCTTTTCTTGGGTTTAAACCTAATGAAGGAGAATATAAGGTTATGGGTATGGCAGGTTATGGAGATGCTGATAAGTACGTTTCTATCATTAATAAACTATATAAATTCGATAAAAATTCAATCTTTTCTTTCTATCCAGAGTATTTTGCTTGGGAGTATTCAGACAAGGTAATGTTCACTTCTGATTTATGTAGTATTCTAGGAAGAGGTCCTCGTCTTCCGGAAGATGAAATTACACAAGATGATTATGACTTAGCAGCAGCAGTACAGGTTGTTTATGAAAAGTTATTTTTACGTATTTTAGAAAAATCCAAAGAATATAATATTTCGAGTAATTTATGCTTAGGAGGAGGTTGCGCATATAACGGTTTAGCAAATTCAAAAGCATATAATTACTACTCCTCTATTCATATACCGTACGCACCTTCAGATGCAGGTTCTGCTATTGGTGCATGCCTAGTATCATACAATGGTCCTAGAAAGGATAACAGCGTTCCTTATACAGGTCCTTCTTTTAATGATACTACTATTCGTACTTCATTAGAGTTCTTTGGTAACAAGATATACTACTTTAGGTATCCTACTGAAGAAAGGTTAGTGAATAAGGTAGCTTCTATTATACACGGTGGTGCGATTGTGGGGTGGTTTTATGGTAATATGGAGTTTGGTGCAAGAGCTTTAGGAAATCGCTCAATATTAGCGTCGCCTTTGCATCTAGGTATCAAAGAGAAGATCAACAAAGTAATAAAGAAGAGAGAAAGTTTTAGGCCATTTGCACCTTCATGTATAGAAGAAGATGCTCATATGTTCTTTCAACTAAAAGAACCTATTCCGTATATGAATCAGGTTGTTGAGGTAAAAAAGAGCCATAGATTACCATCTATTACACATATCGATAATACAGCTAGAGTACAAACAGTATCAAAAAGTCAAAATCCAAGATACTATCAACTACTATTAGCCCTTAAAAGGATTTCCGGTTATCCTATTTGTCTAAATACTTCTTTTAATTTTAAAGATCAGACAATTACAATCACACCTAAACAGGCAATAGAAAGATTCTTAGATAGCAGAATGGACTATCTTATTATAGAGAATTATTTAATTATAAAAATGAAACATAAATGAAATTTTTAGATACTATAAAAAACCTTTTCAAAAATTGGAAAAAGAAAAGAGAGTTCAAAAAGAAAATAAACGAGTTAAAAAAGAAAGATCCTTTTATTTATAAAAATTTCTGATAAAAGTTGATCTTTCGAATATTTATTCGTATATTAGTTTTAGACAATAGTGTCGTAGCACCACTTTAAAAACACACCCATGACAAATCCAAACGATGTCTACAAGACATCAAAAAAATCTGTTTCCAAAAAGAAACATCTTACACCGGTAGACTTTTACGAGGACTTTTTCGTAAACGGACAAAAACTACCTGATCCTAAAAAACACCAACTAATAAGCTTTTTTAAATCCAGTATCCGAATTTTCGGGTATGTAGCACTATTCTTTTCTATAGAAGCCGCTGCCGTATTATTAATTTTTTCCGAAGCAGTTGGAATTTATGAAGAACTAGTATAAATTATAAAAAGTAAAGTTATGAAATATCAATCAACAAAATTATTTGACGGATACAGTTGCGTATTTCGTCAATGGAAAGCAGAAGGAACACATTGCCGTTTTCTTCACGGTTATGGGGTATCATTTAGAGTAAGGTTTGAGGGTGAATTAGATGAACGTAATTGGGTTTGGGATTTTGGGGGTATGAAACGTGCTAAAAGTACTATTGATGGTATGAATCCTAAAGAATGGATGGATTATACATTTGATCATACAACTATTATAGCTGAAGATGACCCATATCGTACTTATTTTTATTGTATGGAGAAAGAAGGACTTATTCAATTAAGAATATTACCAGCAGTTGGAGCAGAACAATTTGCAAAATATGTTTTTGAAAAACTAAATACATTTGTTCAAGAAGAAACTGGTGGTAGAGTTAAAGTTGTAAAGGTAACATTTATGGAAAATAGTAAAAACTCAGCTACTTATCAAGAATAAATTAAATATAAAATGAGTTTAGGAAGAATTAGCGATTATAATAAAAAGTTACCTATTGTAGAGTTATATACCTGTATTCAATCAGAAGGTTCAAGAGCTGGATATCCTACAATAGCAATCAGAACTACAGGATGTACCCACCGTTGTTATTTTGGTGAAGGCGGATGGTGTGATTCATGGTATACGAGTATACACCCAGAAAGAGGTATTTATACATTTAATGATATTGTAAATATCTACGATGAGAATCCTGAGGTAAAAGAGATGATGTTAACAGGAGGAGCTCCATCAATGCATCCTAGTTTAGTAAATGAATTAACACATTTTGCTCATGAAAGAGGTATCATCGTTACGATCGAAACTGAAGGAAGTCATTTTCTCCCTACCGACTACCCTATTAATCTTATTAGTCTTAGTCCTAAGTTTACCAATAGTGTTCCTGTACTAGGGGTACTTACTCCTCAAGGTGCAATTACAGACCAGAAGCTCATTGATACGCACAATAGGTTCCGTCTCAACAAGGAAGCGATCAAACAAACGTTAGCTTATCATGAAGATTATCACGTAAAGATTGTAGCTAATCCAGTAGAAAGACCAAATGAATGGTTAGAGACTAGGGCATGGTTAGATGAAATGGAGATACCAAAGAATAAAATTATTATTATGCCTCCAGGGGATAACCGTCTTGAATTGATCAGAGTATATCCTTTAGTTATAGAATGGTGTACTAAGAATGGATATCGATTTACCGGCAGAGAGCATATTATTGCTTTTGATACTAAGAGAGCCGTATAAAACTCTATTTATATTTGTTATGAATTTAGAAGATATTATTAGATACGAAGTAGGGCTAGATAATATGAGAGATGTTGAGGTCCTCGTAGATGGGTTGATAGTTTGGGATTATAAAATCCAAAACGGTAATCTACACCTTATTACAGAAAATTACGATGATACAGAATTTGGACCTATAACTGTCTTGGATTTAATTGACTACGTAGAACTTCATTCATTAGATGCTAGCAATATCGCATTATTATCAGAAACCGATTATAAATACTTAAACCACCATAGATGGGAAGAAGATCGAATTTGCTTCTACTAGTATTTTTATGGCCAAAATATAAAATAAACTGTAATTAAAAAGTTATGACATCAAAAGAGTATATTATATGGATGAAAGGTTTTATAGAAGCCTGCAATGAGTACGCACCAACCCCTAAACAATGGGATACATTAAAAGATAAGTTGAAAGAAGTAAATGATTCTTATAAGGTACAAGAAATTAATTTGCAAGGTTCAAGTATCTCAACAACTCTAGGATATCCTTCCGGTAGTATATTTTCTTATACTACTTCTAATAAATGAGAGAAGTAATAATTACAAGAGAACTTACCTGGGAGTGGGTAGAGAATCAGATTGATAAAATTGGGTTGTGGTTGGATTGTCAAGAACCTTTACTATATGTTACAGGATTACCAAGAGGGGGATTGATACCAGCAGTTTTAATTTCTCATAGGTATAAGATTAAGTTTATAAGTTTTGCTGAAGCTAAATTATTACCTACTCGACTGAGACATAAAACCTTAGTTGTAGATGATATATGTGATACAGGTATCACTTTCGCAGAAATCGATGCTTATGAATTTTTAACATTATCTTTAGCATTTAGACATAGTAGTAATTACGTTCCGGATAAGTATTGTGAATTAATTGAAGATACTAGATGGCTAGTATTCCCTTGGGAAAATAAAGATAGTAATTCTATTCAAGATTACTTAAAGTAATTTGGATCTTAAATAAAGTTTTCGTAAATTAAGTTATAGTAGTGTCGTAGCACCACTTTAAAAACAAACATATAAAATGAAGAAAAAATTGTCGTTAGAAGTAACTAAAGCAGGTTACGCGAATGGTTTATCCATTCAATTAGCTGAAAAGCAAAAGAATTCTCAAATGTTAGATGTTTATCTTACTGATTCTGAGAAACATGAAATTATCTCAAACGCTGCAGTAGCGTTCGGTAATTTTTTAGACGCATTAGGATGTGATTGGAGAAATGATCCAAATTCATCTGATACTCCACGTCGTGTAGCAAAAGCATATGTTAACGATTTATGGGCAGGTCGATTTTCATCACCACCAGATATTACAGCATTCCCATCAGACGGATATGACGGGTTAGTTCAGGAGAGTAATATTCCGTTAACTTCTATGTGTTCCCACCACCATCAAACTATTCAAGGTCGAGTTAGTGTAGCCTACATTCCAGGTAAAAAAGGTAAGGTTATCGGATTATCTAAACTAAATCGTATTGTAGAGTATTTTGGACGCCGTGGAGCAATTCAAGAGCAGTTAACTGTAGCTATTCATCATGCAATCGATAAGATTTGTGAAGGTAATAACGGAGTAGCTGTAATGGTAGATGCAACTCATAACTGTGTATCTTGTAGAGGGACTAAACATAATGGCGCATCAATGCAAACAGCTAAACTATCAGGAGCATTCCTAGAAGAAGATTCTTGTCGAGCTGAGTTCTATAAGAATATTGAACTAGCCGGAAAATGTCGCAACTAATAAGTTGCTTCTTATTGATAAATTTTATAAATTAAGCGTATGATAAATAATGTACCTTTTGTCGACGAAGTAGAGCTGTTTAATGCTACCTTCGGTAAACCTAATAACTATACCCCAGTTATACCGGAACGTAGAGAGTGGGAATTCGTATATAATTTTATTCTAGAAGAGTTAGAAGAGTACAAAGAAGCATGTGAGAAAGGTAATATTGTGGAAGTACTAGATGCTTTATGCGATATTACTTACGTATCGTTAGGTAATGGTGTAATGTTACACGGACTCAAAGATAAATTTAACGATGCCTATGCAGAAGTTCAAGCATCTAATATGTCTAAAGCTTGTAAAAATGAACAGGAAGCTATTGAGACAGTTAATGTTCGTACTGAACAGCAAGGAGAGCCTTGTCATTATGAGAAGGTAGGAGATTACTATATTGTATACCGTACTAGAGATAGAAAGGTAATGAAATCTATAAATTATTTTAAACCAGATCTTAAAAAGTTTTTCTAATGTCATTAATTGAAGAAGTAAAAAAGCACGCAGTATATGTACAATCATATCAGACTGAAATGGTGCCATTGTCAGTAGTTATTTCTTTGTTGAATAACGTTGACTTAACTAAACAAGCAGTAGACCTTATAGATACATTGACTGAACAACTAGAAGATGTAAAAAAAACTTTAAAAGATATAACAAATGATTAAAATAGCTCACGAATCCCCTAAAAGCATTTTTGAGACTGTTCAACAGTATACAGATTATGATTATGCTCTAGTACATTTATTTGAAGAGGATTATGAGTATTATGATTTATTTTTTGATGCTATAGAAAAAGGTAGAGAGGTTATTTTAGATAACTCTATTTTTGAATTAGGTAACGCATTTGATCCAGAAGCATTTGCTTGGTGGATTAAGAAACTTAACCCTACTTGGTATATAGTACCGGATGTATTAGAAGATAGTGTTAAAACTATGGCTTCTATGGATATATGGAATAGTAAGTATCCGGAAATAAAAAATAAAAAAATAGGAGTAGTACAAGGTAAGACTTATAAGCAGATAGTTGAATGCTATCAGCATATGGATAAAGTAGCTAACGTAGATATGATAGCTATATCCTTTGACTACTCGTATTATACACAATCAGTACCTCATCCTAACAAGTATGTTAGCTGGATGCTAGGACGTGTGAAGTTACTTGGAGATCTACTTAAAGACGGTATTATTAATACAGATAAACCTCACCACTTACTAGGTTGTGGATTACCTCAAGAGTTTGCATTCTATAAACATGCAAAGTACGATTGGATATATTCGCTAGATACTTCTAATCCGGTAGTTCATGGAATAAAGGGTATTGAGTATAAAGAAGAGGGATTATGGGATAAAGAATCTCAAAAACTTTTTGAAATGATTAATGCAGAAATAGAAGATGTGAGTATAGTTTTATTCAATATTCAAAGATTTAGACAATTTGCAAACGGAACAACCAAATACTAGTAATCAGTGGGTAGCTTTTTTTTCTCAGACAGGTTCTGAGATTGTATCTCTTTCTGAGAAGTTAGGTAGATGGCCTAACTTAATTGTAACTAACCAAAGACCAGAAGAGTTACGTAAGATAGATGAAAGGATTACAAAATTGCCTTTTTTGCACGTAATGAAAAATAAACCTACTTTGGAGGACTATAAGCATTTATTTAGTTATCTAGCTCCTCCAGAAAAACTAGTAGTTACTTTACATGGATGGTTAAGGGTAATGCCTCAAGAGATTTGTGAGAAATATAAAATGTTTAACGGACATCCTGGCCTCATTACTAAGTATCCAGAACTAAAAGGAAAAGATCCTCAAATTAGAGCATGGGAAGCTAAACATCCTACAGCAGGTTCTGTACTACATAAAGTTACAGCAGGAGTAGATGAAGGAGATATTATAGATTATGAAGAATTTAATACTGAAGGGTTGGATCTTGATGGATTATTTCTTACATTAAGAGAGAAGTCATTATGGATGTGGTATAAGTTTCTAAAAGTAGTTTTGTCATGATAAAAAGAATAGCATTAGTAGGGGCAAGTAGCACAGGGAAGACTACTGTATATGAGCTTCTTAAGAATAAGTTACCTAAGTACGAATTTATAAATGAATCTACTAGAACTGTAGCAAGTTATGGATTTCCTATTAATGAAAACGGATCGGATGCTACTCAACTAGCTATTAGTTCATTTCATTTAGAGGCTTTATTAAAACCTTTTAATTTAGTCTTAGATAGATGTTATATGGATGTATTGGTTTATAGTTGTTTTATGGAGATAGATAAAGGTACTTTAGCTTTTATTCAAGATACTTGGGAAAGACTCAAAGGAGAATATACACATTACGTTTACTTTCCTATTGAATTTGAATCAGTAGATGATGGGGTAAGAAGTATCAATGAGGATTGGAGAGAGAAGGTAGATCAGAAGTTTAGATCTGAATTAGATAGTATAGGTAAACCTTACCTTACTATAACTGGTTCACCTATGCAAAGAGTAGAGCAAATTTTAAAATTTATTAAATAATATGGCAAACGAAAAGAATCAACAAGAGGTAATTAATATTGCAAATCGACATCTTGGTAAGGTAGGAGGAGACGGTTACAAAGATACTTACGATCCAGAATTGCTAGTAAAGATTCCTCGATATTTAAATCGAGAAGCTTATGACTTATCAGGTAAAGAATTCGTAGGAGTAGATACTTGGAATGCATATGAAGTTTCGGCTATTACTACCAAAGGACAGCCTGTAGCAGGTATGCTAAAAATTGTGTGTCCTGCTTCTTCAGAGTTTCACGTAGAGTCTAAATCTATCAAGTTATATTTGAACTCTTTTAATATGACTCGTATCGGAGATACAGCAGCAGATTGTATTGTAGGTATTGAAGCTAGAGTAAAAAGAGATTTAGATGAACTACTAAGTACAGTGACAACTGTTAGTTTTTATTCATCTAGTGACGAAGCTAATCCACTAACTTTTGTAGGTTATAAAGATCTAGCCGAAGTGGTAGATTTAGATCAAGTAGATTTTATTTCTTTTAAATCAGATGCTTCTCAATTAGCTACTGAAGATATCTCAGAGGTTGCAAAAGAAATTAAGTTAAAGTCAAATTTATTGAGGTCTAATTGCAGAGTAACAAACCAGCCAGATTGGGGAGATGTTTATATTCGATTAATAGGTAAGAACTTACCATCTGCTGATTCTTTAGCAAAGTATATTGTTTCTCATAGAACTGTTTCTCACTTCCATGAAGAGATTTGTGAGATGGTATTTAAGCACTTAACTGATGCTTATAAACCAGAGCAGTTAATGGTAGCTTGTTTACACCCGTAGAGGAGGTTTAGATATTAACCCTATCCGAGCTACACATCAGAGTCTAATTCCGGACTTCTTTACAGATCCTAAATTTACAATTGCTAAAACTTTACGTCAATAATGTCAACGGAAATAATTAAACAAGAATCTACAGAGCTTATAGCTACTCGAGTTCCGCCTGGTGATAATTGGGAATTAACAATAGATCAAGGCGTTGTCGTAGAAGGGTTAGTTCCAACATTAACTGCCTATCTTAGAAAGACAAAGTTCAAAGGAGCATATAGATTGGATCCTCTTGCCGGAAAGCTTTATGCAATTCGAGAGCAGGAAATTACAATTACTCCTCCGGAACCAGAGAAGTTTGATTTATATGGCGAGTTTTAGAAAATAAGGGGAGAAGTTGGAACTTCCCCTTTTTTTTCGTATATTGAGGTATAATAATAAAGGTTATAATATGAGCACAAAAGAAGATTTTCATTTAAAGTTAGAGAAAGGTAAAGTAGGAGAATACGTAGTTATTCAAGCTCTGAGTCAAATTACAGAAGTAAAAGACTTAACCGATTACTCTTCATTTAAAGGTTACCAACAGAAAGGTTTAGATTTCGAATTTTTCAATCGAAAGACTAACACCTGGGATAGAGGTGATGCAAAAGCTAATATTATGGAATCAGGGCTTACCTTTATGGAACTTTATAAAAGCTCAGGCAAACTAGGCTGGTTTAATACTACTAAGTCTGATTGGATATTTTGCTATAGTATATATACTAAGAATATATACTTTTACAGCGTCAATGAGATGAGAGGTTACATTGATAAACGAATTAAAGACCGTAGTATTAAGACATCTCACCTGAAAGATGGCAGCATTGGAGTATGGTTACCTGTAGATAAGAATCCGTTGATTGAAAAATTTGTATAGATGAATATAGAAAAAAAATACTATACCGTAGATACTGTAGAGGTAGTTAACCTACTAATCGAACATATTAACGCTTCAGAGGTCATAGCATTCGATACGGAGACTGACTCTCTTAATATGCGTAAAGGTAGCATTGTAGGATGGTCAATATCAGGAGAAGAAGGTATAGGTTTTTACTTTCCAACTCAGGTATGGAATCCTACTTTACAACAACTAGAAGAATGTAATATAGGCGGCAAAGGAGCTCATAGTATTACTAAGAAGCTTTTACCTATGTTGAAAGGTAAGAAATTGGTAATGCATAATGGTTCTTTCGATACTCGATTTGTAAAGAATTATTACGGTATCGACTTACTAGAAGATCTTTGGGTTGATACAGGACTTCTTGTACATACCGTATACGAAGAAGGTGCATTTGGTTTTGGTAATCCGTTTGGATTGAAGTCGATAGCTATTATGAATCAAAAAGCTTTAGGGTTAGATATAGAAACTGCAGCTAACCAAGAGCAGATTGAACTAAAAGATTCTATCAAGAAAAACGGAGGTAATATTACTAAAGAAAGCTTTGAAATCTATAAAGCTGATATGGGGATCTTATCTAAGTATGCTGCTGCCGATACTGACTTAACTCTACGTATTTGTAATCTTTATCTCCAGAAGCTTAAAGATGAAAATCTAGAGAAGTTCTTCTTTGAAGATGAGGTTATGCCGATATACCGTGAAGTAACTGTTCCGATGGAAGAGTATGGCGTTGATCTTGATATGGATTTATTACGTAAAGTTCACAGTGAGATACAGGTAGATCTTGTTGAGAATAAGAAGATCGTAATGAAGAGTCTACTAGCTACTGATGACGGCAAAAACTGGGTCATGGATACAGCTTTTGCTAATTACCCTCCTACTAACAAAGGCAATTGGGCTCAAGAACTCTGCAAAAGATATTCCTTACCTTTACCACGTTCTGAAAAAACGGGTAAGTATTCTATCACTAATAAAACTATTTCTGATCTAGAAGATTCTATTTACAAAGAATTTTTGCTAACTGGAGATAATAAATTACTAGACCCATTAGAAGTTGCCCGTATATCAATGTCGATGTGGAAGGAAAGTAATGATGGTGAGTATATTAATATTCAATCTAAAAAGCACTTAGGTGAGATTGTATTTAAGTATATGGGAATCAAACCTAAGTCTAAGACTACTAAAGGAACCGATCAATTTGATATGGATATGTTAGAAGACTTATCTAAAGAGTATGCTTGGGCAGAGAATTTACGAATCTATAATAAGCTTCTTAAGATTAAATCTACCTATATCGATCGTTTTATTGACGGCGCAGAAGATGGACGCTATTACTTTTACTTTAAGCAAAACGGTACAGTATCCGGTCGATATGGCTCAGATGCTCAACAGTTACCTAAACCTAAAGAAGAAGGAGAAGATGCTCCTATTATCGTAAAATATACTAATATTGTTCGTGCATTCTTGATCGCAGGTGAAGGGCGTAAAGTAATTGATTGCGATTATGAGTCTCTAGAACCTCACTGCTTTGCTTCTGTAGCAGGTGATATTAAATTACAAGAAATCTTTAATAACGGATGGGATTTCTACTCTACTGTTGCTATTCAGACTGAGAAGTTAGAAGGTGTATCCCCGGATAAGAAAGCTCCTAACTATCTTAAAAAACTAAACCCGGTTAAACGTAACCAGGCTAAGGCTTACTCATTAGGTATTGCATACGGTATGGAAGCTTATGCATTAGGTATGTCGTTAGGTATCCCTCAAAAAGAAGCAGAGAAACTTGTACAAGGTTATCTAGATGGATTCCCGCAACTAAAAGAGTGGAGAGAAAATTCACGTAAGCAGGTTAAAGAACATGGTTTTGTTACTAACTATGTAGGGAGGATTCGTCATATACCTAAAGTAAAACGAATCTATGACAGATATGGTGAAAAGATTATGGATTGGAAGTTTAGAAACGAACTAGCTCTACAGTACGGCAAAGACGATGTAATGGCTTTATATAGAGATTACCGTAACGGACTTAATAACTGTCTCAACTTCCAGTTACAATCATTAGCAGCGGCAGTAGTAAACCGAGCAGCTGTTCAAATTAACCGTAAAGCAAAAGAACTAGGTATTGATGCTAGAGTACAAGCTCAAGTTCATGACCAGTTAATTATAAACGTATCGGAAAAAGATGCAGAGATGTTTGCACCTATAGTACAAAACATTATGGAACTTACAACTGTTCTTCCGGGTGTAACCTTAAAAGCTCCACCAGAGATCTCAGATAACTGGAGAGATGGGCATTAAAACTAATATGTATAGATTACTACTAGAAGGAGCTTTGTATGGAACGTTAGCACAAATAATAACGTTCTTGCAGCTTCAAGGAAACGTAAAATGGGGTTGGTATGCTAAATACCCGTTCTGGGTATTAATAGCATCTATCCCGATTTCAATACTGTTTATAAAATCGGTAGAGAAAATTGTAGAAGCATTTAATGGAGAAATATGGCCAAGTCGTCTGATTGGATTCGGAATTGGTATTATAGTCTTCTACATAATGAGTTACTTTCTCTTTAACGAACCTGTAACCCCAAAAACTTTAGTATGTCTTATACTAGCTTGTGCTATTATAGTTGTGCAAGTTTTATGGGTATAGCCTATTTATATTAAATCGACTCTAGGGCGAGTAGTTATGTTAAACAAATGTTAAACCGAGGATCTTAGGACCTCACAAACTGTAAATCAAATGAGTACAAATTTCAATGAATTCGACATCTTATTTCACAATTTTTTCCACCCAACAAGTGGATTTCTCTCAGCCGCAACGGCAAAACAACCACACCCCCTAAACATTTTCTATACCGACGAAAAACTTCATTTTGAAGTCGCATGTACGGGTCTTTCAAAGGAAGATGTAAAAGTGAATATCGAAGAAGATATTCTTAAAATTAGTTATAAGAAACCAGAAGAAGATGATTCATTCCACCCTGGTACAATCCATAGAGGTCTAGCGAGACGTTCTTTCGATTTGGGATATAAAATTTCAGCAAAGTATGATTTGAGTAAAGCAGAAGCTAAACTTGAAAACGGTTTGCTAGAAGTTGCTATTCCTATTGTAGAAAAAGCTAAACCAAAAACTTTAAAAATTAAGTAAAAAACTCTGCCCTAGAGTTTGATTTTTAAATTTTATTTCTTACATTAAATTATATAAACAAGTTATAATAAAATGAAAGTATTAGAACCTAAAAATGACCGTGTGCTTATTAAACCTATCGAAGAAGATGAGCAAATGTACGGTAATATCGTAATTCCTGATATGGGGAAAGAACGTCCTGAAATGGGAGAAGTAATCGCAGTAGGACCTGGACGCCAATCAGAATTCGGACAGTATATCCGAGTGAATGTTAAAGTAGGAGATATTGTATTAGTTCCTAAGATTGGAACAATCCGTATCGAATTCGAAGGAGACGAATATTACATTACACAAGATAGAGAAATTTTAGCAGTAGTAAAAGAAGCAAAGTAAGCATAATGGAAAAGAAAATAACATATTCAAAAGAGGCCCGAGAAGAACTATTATCAGGAGTTAAACAATTGGCCGATGCAGTTGTAGCAACATTAGGTCCGTCAGGACGAAATATAATCATCGAACAAGAAATAGGTAATCCTATTTCTACTAAGGATGGTGTTACTGTAGCAAAGGCAATTGAATTAGAAGATAAAGTTCAAAATATTGGAGCACAATTAGTTAAACAAGCGTCAATTAAGACAGCAGACGAAGCAGGTGATGGTACAACAACCTCTACCCTGTTAGCTTATGCTATCGCTCAATCTCCAATCAACGATTCAGATAATGTAGTAGAAATTAAAAGAGGTATCGATAAGGGAGTTTTAAAAGTCGTTGATTACCTATCAGAACACTCTAAAGAAATAACGGACGAAGAGCAGCTCAAGCAGGTTGCTACCATCTCAGCTAACAATGACACCGAAGTAGGTGAGTTGATTTCCACTGCCATGGATAAGGTTGGTAGAGATGGAGTTGTTACAATCGAGGAATCACGTACCGGAGAAACCTATCTGGAAACAGTAGAAGGTATGCAATTCGGCAGAGGTTATAAGTCCCCGTACTTTGTAACAGATAATAGCACTATGCAAGCTGTCCTTCAAAGTCCGTTAATATTAATTACAGACAAGCGATTAAACTCTGTCAAAGAGTTACTTCCTGTATTAGAAGCATGTTCTTCTCAGAATAAGTCCTTACTTATCATTGCAGATGATATCGACGGAGAAGCATTATCTACACTAGTAGTAAATAAGATGAGAGGTATCTTATCATGTGTTGCAGTTAAGGCTCCTGAATTTGGAGATCGTAGAAAAGCTGTTCTGGAAGATATCGCTGTATTGACTGGTGGTCAGGTAATCTCGATAGAAAAAGGAATGAAGCTAGAGAAATTTAATTCTGATTGGCTAGGTAAAGCTAAGAAAGTTACTGTAGGTAAAGAAACTACTACAATCATTGATGCATCAGGAGACGAAGAGAAGATTACAGCTAGGGTAGAAGAGTTAAAAACTCAAATCGATGAAGCTAAATCTCCATTCGAAAAAGAAAACTTACAAGATCGTCTAGCTAAGTTTATCGGTGGTGTAGCGATTGTATACGTAGGTGGGCATACTGAAGTAGAGATGAAAGAGAAAAAAGATCGCGTAGATGATGCCTTACATGCTACACGAGCAGCTCTAGAAGAAGGTATTCTACCCGGAGGAGGTATTGCATTGTTGAATGCATCTAGGATGTTAGATGAAATAGAAATCGAAACAACACATCCAGACCAGAAATTAGGCATTGAGTTTGTCAAGCTAGCATGTCGTCGTCCATTTATTAAGATCTTAGAAAACGCAGGATATAGTGATGAGATGATTAACGATTTTATCAATGCATGTAAAGTATCTAAAGAAGAATGGTTAGGATATAATCCCCGAAAAGGAAAGTTTGTAGATATGTTTGCTGAAGGTATTATTGATCCCGCTAAAGTTACTCGTTTAGCTTTAGAGAATGCCGCATCAGTAGCAAGTACTATCTTACTAACCGAAGCAGTTGTCTCTAATATCAAAAAAGATAAAGAAGAGAAAAACGACTTCGGCGGTATAATGTAAAACCAGAAGGGGAAGCAGGGGGGCGTCTGCCCCCTCTCTTCACCGAAGGTGTCCCGCGCGAATATGAAAGTATTTCCGGAAACTTAATAGTTGCATCTTACAAAATTATTTCATATCTTTATTTTATGAGTAGTAAGATGTATTACCCCGTCCACAGCCGTGAGGAGCTCCTAGATACAAAGCTAAAAGGATTACGTAAATTAAATTATAATCCATTTACTTGGTGGAGAATGTATGAGTCAACCGATAAGCCCTTATCTAATAGAGCTTACTTAGGTGATAGAATTAAGAATGGTGATTTTGATTATCCCCATTGGAAGTATCAGGCAGAGTTATGTGAACATAGTCTAAATGAGATGTGGGAGGAAATGGCCCCGGATTATATGAAATGGGTAGAACAATCATCTTTGATGAGAGCCCGTAGAAAGAGATTACTTGATGATCACGATAAAGAAGAGAGCAAGAAATTAGAAGAATTGATTAAAGAGTTTACGAAAATATACAAAGTAACTAAGGAGCAGGTAGAGGATGAGATGATAAATTGGGAAGAGGATTTGTATGACTTCTTCTTATATATGAACGATAAGTATAGAAACAAACCTACTTCGGTACCTAAAAGTTAAAAATTAAACTATTTATAAACAATCAATTCAAAAACCATGACACTTATTCTAATTCTCGCTTCCATCGTATTAGTCGGTGGGATCATTTACTTGAGGAACAAGTACTCAGTAAAGAAAGCTGCCGGAACTATTACTAACATCGTAAAAGAAGCTAAGGAAATCCAAGCAAAAGCACAAGCCGAAGTTAAAAAAGCAGAAGAACCTGCTGCCAAGCCTAAGAGAAAATCCGCGCCACGTAAGAAGAAAGAAACTACTTCTGTAGCAGAAGGACCTATCAAAGGGGAGTACTACAAGCAGGTACGTTAATATGAATCAACAGTTGAATATTGGTATAGATCAAACAAGTCCGGTATTATGTGAGAAGTGTGGTTGTCATTTTTTTGTACAGGTACTGCATTTGAGAAAAGCTTCTGGATTATTGACAGGAACTGGGGTACCGACTTATGTACCGATTCCGGTTTTTGCTTGCAAGGACTGCGGCCATGTAAACGTAGAATTCCTGCCTCAAGAAGTTCAGGACTTAGATAATTAATTTTTACAGCATAGGCCGGGAGGAGGGTAGGAGCAAGACCCGGTCATATAGAGAGGAGTACGATAAGTTTCGTGCTCCTTTTCTTTTTAGCCTATTTATATCGAAGAGTTTCGTTTAAAACATATAATAAAAACTAAAAATTAATAGCTATGGCATTTAAAGATATTTTTAAAGATAGTAATGATTACAACGAAAAATCAATCGTAGGATTTGCATCATTTGCTGTAATGGTAATATTCGCAGCAGCGGATATCATCTCAGGTTTTGTAGGTAGAGCATTAGTTATAGAACCTATCATCTTCAATTCATTTGTGTATATTACACTAGGTGCATTTGGTATTGCTGAAGTTGGTAAGATCTTCGGCAAAATTGGTAAAAAATCAGAGAATAACGAAGAATAAATATAGATAAATAAAAAATGAGTTTAAAATCATTACAAGCTAAATTAGGCGTTGCCGCAGACGGCGTTTTTGGTCCTGGTACTATGAAAGCTGCCATGAAATTTTATAACCTTACTCCGGCTAGAGCAGCTCATTTCTTTGCTCAAACAGGACATGAAACTGGTGGTTTCAAGGTTTATTCAGAAAACTTAAACTATTCTGCTAAAGGTTTACAAGGCATCTTTGGGAAATACTTCCCAGGTAATTTAGAAGAATCCTATGCACGTCAACCTGAAAAGATTGCCAATAGAGTTTATGGATCTAGAATGGGCAACGGAGATGAGCAATCAGGTGATGGTTGGAAATTCCGTGGTCGTGGAGCAATCCAATTAACAGGTAAAGATAATTACGCACAGTTTGCTAAACATATCGGTAAGCCAGAAATTATGACTAACCCAGATTTAGTAGCAACTGATTACTCTTTTGATTCAGCATTATTCTTCTTCAATAAGAATAAATTATGGACTATCTGTGATCAAGGTGTAAATGAAGCTGCTATCTTAGCTCTTACAAAAAGAGTAAACGGTGGTACTCATGGACTAGAGGATAGAATAGCTAAAACGTTTAAATTCTACGAATACGTAAAAGCTTAGGAAAAAGTTGCTCCTTTGAGCATTTTTTCGTAATTTAAAAAAAAGATATAAAATGAGGAAAACAGATACTATCTTAATAGGAATCATAGCGGTTTTAGCTATCTACATTCTATTCTTTGGACCATCACGTTCGAAGGTAGATGTTAAAGGATATGAAAATAAGATCGAATCCCTACAAGATAAAGTAGATTCAATCTATGTTGAGAACGGCAAGCTAGGTAAACAAATAGCTGAATACGAAAAGGAAGTAGAAGTTCAAGACAATAAGATTCAGAGTTTAAAAGATAAAATAGTACTTATAAAAAAAGAAACAAATGAAAAAGTTAAGTCTGTCGATACTTATACTGATGACGAGCTTGAGCGTTTTTTCACAGAACGTTACAAAGGACTCATTGCCGATCCAACTGCCCAAACCGATAGCACGTCTCGTAATAAAAGATTTGATTAAGGCTGATGGTGCTAAGGCTGAGATTGCTAACTTACAACAAACTTTGATTGCTACTGAACAAAAAGTAGTATTAAAGGATAGTATTATAGTTACACAGTCAAGTGAGATTACTAATCTTAATCAGATTATTCTTAATAAAGACGAACAGTTTAAATCACAACAACAGCTTTCTAAGGATTTAGAAAAAGCATTAAGAGGTGCTAAAGTACGACTATTCTTCTATAAGATCGGAACCGGGGTAGCTATCGTAACTAGTCTGCTGTTATTAGTCAAGTAAGAAAATGGAAAAATTACGTAAAGGTATATTCCCTTTTATTATAGCACTATCAGCATTATCAGTTAGCTTATCGGCGGCTTTTTATTCTGTATCAGGTCTCGGTAAGCTATTTGCTGGTGCTTCTACTCAAGTAATCATTATGGCTTCTTCTTTAGAAGTTGCTAAGTTAGTAATAGCTTCTCTTCTATATCAATATTGGGATAGCATAAATAAGGTATTGAGAGCCTATCTTTCTGTTGCTACAATAATTTTGATGTTGATTACTTCGATGGGAATCTACGGATTCCTATCTGGTGCTTACCAAGAGACTGCTAATAGAGCTGGAACAGTAGATGCACAGGTTGCGTTATTAGAGACTAAGAAAGCTAATTACGTTGGTCAAAGAGATCTTCTTATAAAAGAGAAAGAAAGTCTAGTTTCGAGTATCACTAACCTTCAATCAGGACTAGCTAACAATAAAACTAGTTATGTAGATAAAAAAGGTAATCTTATACAGACTAGTAGTTCTGCTGATAGAAAGTCTCTTGAAAGGCAGTTAGATGCTTCTGCTTCTAGACAAGAAAATATCAACACTAAATTAGACGACGTTAATACTCAGATATTTGAACTAGATAATCAGATATTAGAAACAAAGACCGGTAGTAATATTACTGCTGAATTAGGACCCTTGAGATATATTTCCGGACTTACAGGAACACCGATGGACCAAATTGTTAACTACCTTTTGTTAATTATTATATTTGTATTTGATCCTCTAGCAATCTCATTAGTGATTGCAGCAAACTTTGCCTTCGGTCAACTAAAACCAAAAGAAACTCTATATGATGAAAAAGCGTATCATGATGAGTTTAAATTGTGGGAAGATGCTACATTACAAGATCGTTTAAAAGATGAGAACCCTGCAGAGATCCAAGAAGAACCTATAAGATTAGAAGAAGATAAAGTGTTAGAAGAGGATTGGAAGATAGTAGATGAATCTGGAAAAGAGATTAAAGAGCAACCACAACAGTTACGAATAGTTAGAGTATTACAGAAAACTCCTTCCAGAATGAGAGTAATGTATTCTAATGGTCAGGAAGGATGGGTAAGCAAAACTGCTAAACCAGATGATAATTCCATAAGATATTTGTAGGTCTGCGTTTATTTTCGTATCTTTAATAAATAAAAGTTTTATAATGAGTAGAATAGAAGAGACTATTGCCAAGAGGTTGATGGAAAGAGCTGATGTAGGCTTCCGGAAATATGGTGTAACCATGGAGAGAGAAGATCTCAACTTTTTAGACTGGTTAACACATTTACAGGAAGAATTATTAGACGCTGCGGTTTACGTAGAAAAATTGAAAGGTTATGCCCAAGAAAATACCACAACTAGTCAAGCTAGTACAGGAAAGTAATATTAAGCAATCAAAGACTAATAAACATATTTCATACAGTCAATTATCAAGTTTTGAAATATGTCCAAAGCAATGGTACTTAACGTACGTAAAAAACTTAGCTCCATACAAACCTTCTATACATGCTGTGTTTGGTACAGCAATGCACGAGACCATACAATCATGGTTAGATGTTCTTTATAATGATACTATAAAGAAAGCCAATGAAATGGATTTGCATAGTTTGCTTCAAGACAATATGGTGAAAGCCTATAAAGCTCAGAAAGTAATGTATAGTCACGAGCATTTTTCTGATCAAAAGGAAATGAATTTATTCTACTTAGATGGGATTCATATTTTAGATTTTATAAAAAAGAAAAGAGCTTTATATTTTTCTAGTAAAAATACTTACTTAGCAGGTATAGAAACTTTACTATATCAAGAATTAAGACCTGGTGTATTTTTCAAAGGTTTGATAGATATCGTACTGTATAACGAAACAGTCGATAAGTGGTATATTATAGATTTAAAAACATCGACCTCAGGCTGGTCAGATTACGTTAAGAAAGATAACAGTAGAATTGCACAAGTACTTTTATATAAAGAGTTTTTTGCTAAGCAGTTTAATATTGATATAGATAAAATTGAAGTTATCTATTATATTCTAAAAAGAAAAGTTCCTATGGAAGCAGAATTTGCTTCTATGCAAAGACGTATTCAAGAATTCAAACCACCTTCCGGACCGAAGAAAAGAAAAGAGGCTATGACGTCTATGGAAGTCTTTGTCAAAGAAACTTTAGACGAAGCAGGAAATTTTTACGATAAAGAGTTTCAAGCTAATCCATCTGAAGGTAGTTGTAGGTTCTGTATTTTTAGAAATAACCCTATATGCCCTCAAGGCGTTTAGTTATTTTCTATATATTTATATATGTATATAATAATTTAAGTTATGAATAATGGTTCAAAAAAATTAACTACAGTTCAGTTAGAAGAAAATCTACTACAGCAGTTTAAATTTACCTGTGTAAAGTATAAATTTTCTTTTCAAAAGCTTGCTTCACGAGCGATTTTTCTTTATATTACAGATAAAGAGTTTAGAGATAAGATTCACGATCAAACAAATACTTTAGTTAAATAAGTTACATGCAAGAAAAAATTGGTTATTTAAAGCAAGAGGATCGAAAAAAGATATTGCTTTTATGCGATGATATTAGAGTTCATTCAGGAGTTGGTACGATGGCTAAAGAGATTGTACTAAGTACTGCTCATCGTTACAATTGGGTTAATCTTGGTGCTGCAGTAGTGCATAAGGAAGAAGGTACAATTATAGACCTTTCTGAAGATACTGCTAAAGAGACAGGCGTTGAAGATGCATCAGTACGAATCTATCCTTGCTCAGGATATGGAGATCCTTTCAAACTACGTAAGTTACTCAAAGATGAAAAACCTGATGCTATTTTTATCTTTACAGATCCACGTTATTGGATTTGGTTATTTGAGATGGAAAGAGAGATTAGATCCAAAATTCCAATTCTATATCTCAATATCTGGGATAACTATCCTGTTCCAATGTACAATAAACCTTATTATGAATCTGTAGATTTATTAATGGCTATATCAAAGCAAACTAAGTTAATTAACGAACTTGCTTTAGGAGATGAAGCTGATGAAAAGATTATTAAATACGTACCTCATGGAGTAAATGAAAAGTACTTTTTTCCTCTCAATGAAAGTAATGAAGACTGGAGTAAGTTTGTAGAGTTTAAAAAAGAAGTTTTCAAAGGTAAAGAAATACAGTATGTAGTATTTTTTAACTCAAGAAATATTCATAGAAAAAAAGTAGAGGATTTAATATTAGCTTATAGATTCTTCTGTGATAATATTGGGGAGGAAGCGGCTAAGAAATGTGCATTAGTACTACATACTCAGATATTAGATCAGAATGGTACAGATCTTGCAGTAGTAAAAGAGGCTTTATGTGATCCTTCTTACGTAAATGTATTCTTTTCAGCTGATAGATTAAATACAGCTCAAATGAACCTTCTATACAACTTAGCAGACGTAACAGTACTTCCTTCAGCTAATGAAGGATGGGGATTGTCATTGACAGAATCTATGATGACAGGTACAATGATTATTGCTAACGTAACTGGAGGTATGCAAGACCAGATGAGATTCTCTAAAGACGGTAAGTGGATTGAATTTAATAAAGATTTTCCTTCTAACCATAGAGGTACAGTCAAAGAATGTGGTGAATGGGCAGTACCGGTGTTCCCTAACAACCTTTCAGTAGTAGGTTCACCTCAAACTCCTTATATCTTCGATGATAGAAGTTCACCAGAGGATATAGCTGCAGCGATTGAGAAGGTGTACTATATGACACCAGAAGAAAGAAATAAAAGAGGAGCATCTGGACGTGAGTGGGTATTATCTGAAGAGTCTATGATGACTGCTGCTAATATGGGTAAAAACGTAATCGCTGCAATAGATGAAACTTTTGATAAGTTTCAACCTAGATGTAAGTATGATCTTATCCGTATAGACAAGTTAGATAAAAATTACGTTCAACATAAATTAAGTAAATATAGTTATGAATAAGATAAAGGTTGTAGTAAGCTGTCCAATTGATACCTATTCGGGTTACGGAGCTAGAGCAAGAGATTTTGTACAAGCTTTATTAGTAATTGGTAAGTATGACGTTAGAATAATATCACAACGTTGGGGCAATACAAGACAGGGTTACCTAGAAGATCATCAAAGAGATGATCTGCTAAGTATCATTATTCCACAGTTAACATATGAACCAGATGTCTGGATTCAAATTACAGTACCTAATGAATTTCAAAGAGTAGGTAAGTATAATATCGGTGTAACTGCAGGTATTGAAACTACATTAGCATCTCCTCAATGGGTGATGGGGTGTAACAAAATGGATTTAGTATTAACATCTTCTAAACATTCAAAGTTAGTATTTGAAGAAAGTAAATACGATATGACAGATACTACAAAAGGAATTACCCAAAAGATTGAAGTTACTAAACCTGTTGAGATATTGTTTGAAGGAGTAGATACAAATAAGTACCGTCCTTTGGAACTTCCAACAAAGTTTAACGTTAAGGAACAGGTTCTAGAAAGTTTCTGCTTTTTAGTAGTAGGACATTGGCTACCTGGAGCATTAGGTCATGATAGAAAAAATATAGGATTATTAATTAGACTATTCTTAGAAGCATTTAAAAATAAACCAAACCCTCCAGCTCTCATTCTTAAAGTAAGTATGGTAACATCTTCTATCATTGATAGAAATAAAATTCTTAGTAATATAGAAAAAATTAGGAACGAGGTCAAAGGTACTTTGCCTAATATCTATCTACTCCACGGAGACTTAACGGATGAAGAAATGAATGAGTTGTATAATAATTCCAAAGTCAAAGCTATGGTTAGTTTAACTAAAGGAGAAGGCTTTGGAAGACCTTTATTAGAGTTCAGCTTAGTAAATAAACCTATCATAGCTTCAGCTTGGTCTGGGCAAGTAGATTTTCTAGATAAAGAATTATCACTTTTAGTTGGAGGAGAGTTGAAGCCTCTGCATAAGAGCTCAATAGTAGAAGAAGTTTTAGTAGAAGGTAGTAGTTGGTTCTTCCCTTATGATAATCATGCTATAGCTGCAATGAAAGAGTTACACAAAAATTACGATAAGTATAAAGTTAATGCTAAAAAGTTAGGCTATAGGAATAGAACTACTTTCAGTTTTGATAAAATGAAAGAATCTTTGGAAGAAATCTTAAGAAAATATTTACCAGTATTCCCTGAGCAAATAGAGCTGATGCTTCCTAAATTAAACTTACCTAAATTAGAAAAAATATAATAATATGGATACTTTAACAACTTGTAAAAGATGCGGTGGTAACGCTTGCTACGAACAACATATAGATGCAAACACAAAGACTTGGTTATGTATGGCATGTGGCTTTACTACTTCAACAGTAATGGAGGATAAAGGACCAGTTGTAAAAACAGCAATCGAATCTTCTCCAGAACTCTATAAGCAACTAAAGTTTGTAGACGATAAAAATCTAGCTTGGCTTCCTGCTACGATTACATTACCAGAAAAAGGTATGGTATTCCTTGATGGAATATCTGATAAAGAATGGGCTTGGGCAGGGGTAAGGGCTATCAAACTAACACAAGAAGAATTAGATAGTAAAAAATATACTGAAGGTCATACTTTTAAAATGGATATGCAAAATCTAAAACATTTTGGTCAAAGAGACTTTATGGATGCTTTAGAGTATATCGGGTTCTTTCAAGTAGAATTATAATATGAAAATAAGTTACGCTATAACAGTAAAAGATGAGTTGATAGAGTTAGATAGACTTCTATCTAAACTAAAAAAATATAAAAGAGGTACAGATGAGATTGTAATTCTGTATGACAATGTTAATGGTGACCCACAAGTAGAAGATTATTTAAGAGCTAAATCAGTTTATAGGTCCCCATACAGATGGCATTCTTTTGAGTTTAAGAATAACTTTGCGGAGCTGAAAAACTATATAACTAAACAATGCACGGGTGATTATATTTTTCAAATAGATGCCGACGAATTCCCAAATGAGTATCTAATTTCTATATTACCTACCATACTAGAATCAAACTTAGAGACCGAAGTGTATCTAACACCAAGAGTTAATACAGTAGAAGGTTTAACTGAAGCGCATATTAAAAAATGGGGATGGAAGGTTAATGAAAAAGGTTGGGTTAATTACCCTGATTACCAATGGAGAATTTGGAAAAACAAACCCGAAATAAAGTGGATAAATAAAGTTCATGAAAAATTAGATGGGTATAAAACTTATGCAGCTTTACCGCCACAAGAAGAATTTTCATTATATCACCCAAAAGATATAGCTCGTCAAGAGAAACAAAATAGTTATTACGAAACTTTATAGTTATGAATATATACGTAGACATCGATGAAACGATTTGTTATTACGAAGAAGAAAAGGAGTACCAGTACGCAAAAGGTATTCCAGAGAATATAGAAAAGATTAACAAACTTTATGACGAAGGGAATACTATTACATATTGGACTGCAAGAGGTTCTGTATATAAAGATAGAATTCAAGAGTATGAAGATTTAACCCTCTTCCAATTGAATGTTTGGGG
>Ga0194130_10002251_pt1 | contig 28332 bp, 26 predicted proteins | sample TA2KigsurfametaG_FD_160084 | JGI IMG/M metagenome (GOLD analysis project Ga0194130, IMG submission 160084) | Freshwater microbial communities from Lake Tanganyika, Tanzania - TA2015050 Kigoma 12 surface | ecosystem: Environmental > Aquatic > Freshwater > Lake | place: Tanzania: Lake Tanganyika...
CCTGCAAGCCGGTGAACGGCTGGTCATCCGGCGGGGGCCTTGGGGGGCCTGGTGCTATCTTGCCTTCGCCGGAAAGATGGCAGCAACGGAATGGCTCGGCTCGGCCGCGACACATTCGCAATCGGGCCTCGGCGGCGGCCAGGTGGTCAGCGGAGCCGAAATCACGGTCTTCGAACCGCGTCTGGTTGAGGGGCGGGTTATCCCTTGTCCGGCCTTTGCCCGGCCGATGACCGAACTGCGCGCCACGCTTGGCCCGCAGGACCGGTTCTTTGCGCCCGATCAGATCGCCCTTCTCGAAGCGGCAGTCTGGCGGCTCAGCGGCGCATATGACCGGATGGGCGTGCGTCTGACCGGTCCCTTGCTGGTGCCCCGGGCGCGGCTGGACATGCCTTCGGAACCGGTGGCGCGCGGGTCGGTTCAGGTGGCGGGTGATGGGGTGGCGACGGTTCTGCTTGCAGATCACCAGACCACCGGCGGCTATCCCAAGATTGTCACCGTGCTTGACAGCGACCTTGACCGTTTTGCCCAGTTGCGCCCCGGAGATGCCTTCCGTTTCAGACTTGTCACGCCACTGGCCGGGCTGAACCAGTCGCGGATGATGCGGACCATGCGCGCGCGCTGGCTGGAAGGCCGCTAAAGCCAGTCACCGGCCTTCACACCATCGCGCGCCAATTGCGCCAGAAGATCAATCGCCGGATGCGCTGGCCCGGCCTGTCGACGCGTCAGGCCGACCGCGCCCGAAAGATAGCGCGCATCCGTGGGCACGCGCACAAGCTCGCCACGTTCAATATCCTCGGCAACAACCCCGCGCGATATGAACCAGACCGCATCTGAGCCAAGCAATAGCCCTCGCGCCAGGGGCAGCGCCACGGTTTCACAGGCCGGTCGCAGACCGGCAAGCCCAAGGCTGACCAGGTAATCGTCCACTGGCGCGCGGATGATTGCGCCTTCAGGCGGCAGGATCACCGGGCATTGGGACAAAGCGCGGCGCGGGTCCTTGGCAAATGGGTGGCCGTGCCGGGCGACCAGCGCGATTTCCTCGTCATAAAGATGCTCGAAGGCAAGGCCCGTCATCTCGCGCGCACCGGGCAGGCGGCCGATCATCAGATCCAGCGCCCCATCCCGCAACAGTCCGGTCAGATAGCTGTGCGGGCCAGTGGTAACGGTCAACAGAAGATCGGGGGCAAGGTCGCGCAAACGCAGGGCAATCCGTGGGAAAAGCCGGGTGGCGGCTGTGGGCAAGACCCCCACCATCAACCGCCCCGCAGCCGCGCCCGGTCGCAGCGACGCCGCGGCGGTTTCAAGCGACTGAATGGCAAGGGCCGCATGCTGACGAAACAACGCGCCCTGTTCGGTCAGCACCATACGCCGGTTTTCCCGCCGGAAAAGCGTCGCTCCCAAAAGCGTCTCGGCTTCGGCGAGGGTGCGCGACAGGGCAGGCTGGGTGACCCCCTGCGCGCGCGCGACCTTCGAAAGGCTGCCTGTGTCGGCAATCGCCAGAATGGCGCGGATATGGCGCAGCTTAAGGTTGGGATGTATACCAAAATTGTTATTCATATTGGCGCACTTTGCATTATCCTGTGCCGAATTCGCCTGATAAGTTATGCGTCAACGGAGGACCCCATGCAAGTTCTGACGCGGCCCTGGGGGGCGATGCATTACCGGATCGACGGTGCGGCCAAAGGGCCGACCGTGGTGTTCGGCAATTCCCTCGGCACCGACCTGCGGCTTTGGGATGCGCTTTTGCCCCATCTGCCATCCGAATTTCGCTATGTCCGCCATGACAAGCGCGGCCATGGGCTCTCTGACCTTGGCGGTCGGGCCAGCGCCGCCGACCTAGCCGACGACGCCGCCGCACTGATCAAGCATGTCGGAGGCCCGGTCATCTTCGTCGGCCTGTCCATCGGCGGGCTGATCGCCCAAACGCTTGCCGCCCGCCGCCCTGACCTGGTCAAGGCGATCGTGATCTCCAATTCCGCCACCAAACTTGGCACCGCCGAGACATGGCAGGCCCGCATCGACGCCATTCGCGCGGGCGGCCTTGTCTCTATTGCCGATGCGGTGATGGAACGGTGGTTCGCCCCAGCTTTCCGCGCGTCTCCCGCCGTCATCCCATGGCGCAACATGATGATCCGCACACCTGACGAGGGCTATATCGCCGCCTGTCAGGCCCTTGCCGCCGCCGACCAGACCGAGGCGACGCGCGCCCTGCGCCTGCCCACCCTTGTCATCGCTGGCCAGGAAGACGGTTCCACCCCACCCGCCCTTGTCCGCGCCACCGCCGACCTCATCCCTGGTGCTACCTTCCACATCATTCCCGGCACCGGCCATCTGCCTTGCGTCGAAACCCCCGCCGCATATGCCGCGATCCTGTCGCCTTTCCTGAAAGCCCACGCATGACCCATACCGAACAGGCCCATACTGATAAGGCCCATACCGAAAAGGCCATGAAAACCCGCCGCCTCGTGCTGGGTGACGCCCATGTCAACCGGGCCGAGGCCGCAAAGACCGCCTTTGACGCGCCCTTTCAGGCGCTTATCACCGACGCCGCCTGGGGGCATGTCTGGTCGCGCGATACCATTTCCCTGCGCGAACGCTCCATGCTGACCATCGCCCTTTTGGCGGGCCTTGGGAACGACCATGAACTTGCCATGCACATCCGTGCCACCGCCAATACCGGCGCCACCGAATCCGACGTGATGGAATCCCTTCTCCACGTCGCCATTTACGCAGGCGTCCCGCGCGCCAATCATGCCATAAAGATCGCCAAAGAGACCTTCGCCGCGATGAGGGAGACCAAATGAAGCCCGCCGAATTCTACCAGCGCGACCGGCTCTGGCATCCGCCCGCCTATGCGCAAACCTACAAGACCAGCCTGCCCCGAAGCCCGCGTCAGGCGCTTTTGTCGCTGCAAGGATCGATGTCTGAAATCACCGGCCCGACCTTTGGCCACGGCAATATTGGCCCCTTGGACCACGACCTTATCAAGAACTACGCCAAAACCGGAGATCCGGTGGGCGAACGCATCATCGTCCACGGTCGGGTTCTGGATGAAAACGGCCGCCCCGTGCCGAATACCTTGGTGGAAATCTGGCAGGCGAACGCAGGCGGGCGCTATCGGCACAAGAAGGATATGTATCTTGCGCCCATCGACCCCAATTTCGGCGGCTGCGGGCGCACATTGACGGATGAGAACGGCTATTACTTCTTCCGCACGGTGAAACCCGGCGCCTATCCGTGGCGCAACTGGGTGAACAACTGGCGCCCCGCGCATATCCATGTCTCGGTCTTCGGCACCGCCTTTGCCCAGCGGCTGATTACCCAGATGTATTTCGAAGGCGATCCGCTGATTGCCAAATGCCCCATCGTGCAAACCATTCCCGACCCGAAGGCCATCGAGCAGCTCATCGCGCCCTTGGACATGAACGCGGCTATCCCCTTGGACAGCCTCGCCTACAAATTCGACATCGTGCTGCGGGGGCGTCGGTCCACCCTGTTTGAAAACCGGCCGGAGGGGAACTGAGCATGTTCAGGAAAAGTAGGAACCGGTTTTCCGGTTCGAACATGCGAACACTGGAGAAAAGTCATGCCGCAACCGCTTGATTACCTGAAAGAAACTCCCTCGCAAACCGCCGGGCCTTACGTCCACATCGGCCTCGCCCCCGGCGCGGCGGGGTTCCAGATTTTCGAACGTGAACTCGGTTGGGACATCGCGGGCCCCGACGCCCCGGGCGAACGGATCAGGGTAGAGGGCGTGGTGCTGGACGGCACCGTCGCCCCGGTGAAAGACGTGATGCTGGAGGTCTGGCAGGCTGACGCCAATGGCATCTACCCCCACCCCGAAGACCCCCGCGCCACGCAAGTCGCCAAAGGGTTCCGCGGTTGGGGCCGGGTGATTACCGATTTCGACACCGGCCTTTGGGCGTTCGACACCATCAAGCCCGGCCCTGTCATGGGCCGCAATGGCCGCCCGATGTCGCCGCATCTGAACCTCTGGATCGTGGCGCGCGGGATCAATATCGGTCTCAACACCCGGATGTATTTCGAAGATGAGGACAACAGCGCCGACCCGGTTCTTGGCCTCATCGAACAGGCCCACCGCCGCGAAACCCTTCTGGCCAGCAAGGTTTCTCCCGGTCATTACCGGTTCGACATCCGCTTGCAAGGCGAAGGCGAAACCGTGTTCATGGATATTTAAATGTATGATATAAAAGGCAAACCCTGCATCATCTGCGTGGCGATCACCGGCTCTTTGCCGACCAAGGAAAACAACCCGGCCGTGCCGATCACCATTGCCGAACAGGTGGACTCGACGCATGAGGCGTTCGAGGCCGGTGCCACCATCGCCCATTGCCACGTCCGCGATGATGAGGGCAAGCCGACATCGGACCCCGAACGCTTTGCCCGCTTGAAAGAGGGCATCGAGAAGCACTGCCCTGGTATGATCGTGCAGCTGTCCACCGGGGGCCGGTCCGGCGCGGGCCAAGCGCGCGGTGGCATGCTGCCCCTTCGCCCCGACATGGCCAGCCTCTCGGTCGGCTCCAACAACTTCCCGACCCGCGTCTATGAAAACCCGCCGGATCTGGTGGATTGGCTGGCCGCCGAGATGCTCGAATACAACGTCAAGCCCGAGGTAGAGGCGTTTGACCTGTCGCACATCCTGAAAGCCAAGGAGATGCAGACCAAGGGCCAGCTTGCCGGCACGCCTTACGTCCAATTTGTCATGGGCGTGAAAAACGCCATGCCCGCCGACCGCGATGTGTTCGATTACTACATCCGCACCGTTGAACGGTTGTTCGGAAAAGATGCGCCGTGGTGCGCGGCGGGGATTGGGCCGAACCAGATCGTACTGAACGACTGGGCCGTGTCCTCGGGCGGACATGCGCGAACCGGGTTGGAGGACAACGTGCGGATCGACCGCGATACGCTTGCCCCCTCCAACGCGGCGCTGGTCCGGCGCGTCGTGGACCTCTGCGCCAAATTTGAACGCCCGGTTGCGAATTGGCGGCAGGCGCGGCAGATACTGGGGCTGGCCGCCCTGCAGTAAGGACACCCCATGCCAGCATCGCCCGCCGACAGCCCGCTCTATGCTCGCCTTTTCGGCGATGACGAGGCCGCGCGGCTGTTTTCCGACAGCGCCGAGGTGCGGGCGATGCTGCTGGTGGAAGGCGCACTCGCCCAGGTGCAGGGGGCTTTGGGACTAATTCCGGCAGAAAGTGCCGCCTTCCTGCACCGCGCCTCGTTCGAGGTACAGATTGACCCTTCGGCTTTGGCCGCGGAAACCGCCACCAACGGCGTGCCGGTTCCGGCGCTCGTCACCGCCTTCCGCACCGGCTGCAACGCCCCCGACCACGCCGCTTTTGCCCATTGGGGCGCGACAAGCCAGGACATCATGGACAGCGCTTTGGCCCTGCGGCTGAAACGTCTTTTGGAGCTTTGGGAAACCCGGCTAGACGCCCTCTGCGCCGCCCTCGGGACCTTGGCCGAAACTCACGCCACCCTCCCCATGGCCGCGCGCACCTATGGCCAGTTGGCCACGCCCACCAGTTTCGGCGCGGTCGTCTCGAGTTGGGGTTGGCCTTTGCTCGCCCAACGTCAGGCGCTTGAAACCATGCGCCCGGCACTTCTGCGCGTCTCACTTTCTGGAGCCGCTGGCACCCTATCGGCAATGGGTGACAAGGGGCCAGAGGTCCGGGCTGAACTGGCAAAGGCGCTGGGCCTCATCGACCCTGGCCACAGTTGGCACGCAGACCGCACCGGCATCGGCGCCTTGGCGGGCTGGATGGCGACCGCGGCCGCCGCCCTGGGCAAGCTGGGTGAGGATCTGATTTTGCTCACCCAATCCGGCATCAGTGAAGTTGCCCTCGCGGGCGCAGGTGGCTCATCGACCATGCCGCAAAAGCAAAACCCGGTCGGCCCCTCGGTCCTTGTCGCCCTTGCCCGGCAGGTCGCGGGCCTTGCCGGAACGCTGACAAGCGCGGGCCTACACCGCCAACAACGGGACGGAGCGGCCTGGTTCACTGAATGGCTGACCCTGCCACAAGCCTGCATCCTGACCAGCCGCGCGATGGGCCTTGCGCTTGAAGTCGTGCCGAAAATCTCACCCGACCCTGCCGCAATGGCCCGGAACCTGACCGCAGGCGGCAGCTTGATTCATGCCGAGGCGTTGAGTTTCGCGCTTGCCACTCGCATGCCGCGCCCCGAGGCGCAGGCGGCGATCAAGCGGCTCTGCCAAGAGGTCGAGACAAGCGGCGCAGACCTGACTGATCTGGCAGCGCGCGACTACCCCGGGACGGATTGGCAGGCCGTTCTGACACAAGGCGGGTTGGGTCAGGCCCCCGCCGAGGCGCGTGCCTTCGCCGCTGCGGCGGCGCCAAAACCGGACTGAACCGACTTAACCCAGCACCTCGTCCTGATGTTCGCCCAGTTTGGGAGCCGGGCGATCCAAGGCCAGGTCGGCAGCGGAAAAGGTCATTGGGCTGCGCACGCCGGGCAGACCGCCGGGGGCGATCTTCAAGCCGCGCGCCTGAACCTGGGGATCTTCGAACACCTCGGCCAGATCATTGATCGGCCCGGCGGGAACGCCCTGATCCTCACAGGCCTGCAACAGATCGGCCTTGGCCCAGGCCCGGGTTGCGCCTGTAATGCGTGCCGTCATCTCTTGGCGGTTGGCGATGCGGTCGGCATTGGTCAGGAACTGCGGCGCGCGCGCCATGTCATCAAGACCCAGAATGGCGCAAAGCCTTTGATACTGGGCGTCATTTCCAGTTGCCAGAATGATCCAGCCATCGGCGCAGTCAAAAACCGCATAGGGCGCCAGATTGGGGTGGGCATTGCCCATCAGACCCGGCGCCTTGCCCGAGACAAGGTAGTTCATCGCCTGATTGGCCATGATCGAGGTGGCCACATCCAGAAGCGCCATGTCGATGTGCTGACCCTTCCCCGTCACCCCGCGCTGCACCAAGGCCGCCAGAATGGCGGTGGCGGAATAAACCCCTGTGAAGATGTCTGTGACGGCGACACCCACCTTTTGTGGCTGCCCTTCGGGGGCGCCAGTCACGCTCATCAACCCGGCCATGCCCTGAATGATGAAATCATAGCCCGCGCGATGGGCATAGGGGCCGGTCTGGCCAAAGCCGGTGATCGAACAATAGACCAGACGCGGATTCACTTTTGACAGGCTGGCGTAATCCAGCCCGTATTTGGCCAGCCCACCGACCTTGAAATTCTCGATCACCACATCGGCATCGGCCACCAGACGGCGCACCGTCTCCTGCCCCTCAGCCGTGCGGAAATCGCAGGTGATACCCCGCTTGCCCCGGTTGGTGGCGTGGAAATAGGCCGCCGATTTCTCGCCGTCCCGGTCGATGAAAGGGGGCCCCCAGCGGCGGGTGTCATCACCTTCGGGGGCCTCGACCTTGATCACGTCAGCGCCGAGATCGGCCAGGGTCTGGCCCGCCCAAGGGCCTGCGAGAATACGGGCAAGCTCGACTACCTTGATGCCGGACAAGGGGGAGGTCATGTTACTTTGCCAGCTCCGCCTGGATCAGCGCCTTGAGCGCGGCATAGTCCATGTTGGAATGCTTGGTGCCGTTGATGAACAGGGTCGGTGTGCCTTCGACACCGTCGGCCTTCATGTTCTCTTCAAACCGCGCAACCATCGCCTCGGCCTTCGCCCCATCCTTAATGCAGGCATCCAGCGTGGCATCGTCCATCCCGGCGGTGCGACCGATCTTCTTGAGATTTTCCACCACGACATTCGGATCATCCGATCCGGCCCATTCCTGCTGGGTTTCAAACAGGATGTCGGTGATCCCGAAATAGCGCATGTCACCGCCGCAGCGCGCCATCATCGCGGCCCAAAGGCCGTAACGGTCAAAATAGACCTCACGAAGGGTAAATTCGACCTTGCCGGTGTCGATGTAGTCCGCCTTCAGGGGTTTGAAGGTGGTGGCGTGGAAATTGGCGCAATGCGAACAGGTGAACGAGGCGTATTCGGTGATCTTCACCGGCGCATCCGGGCTGCCAAGGGTGAAATCCTTGATCTCGACCGGCGTTTCGGGTGCCGCCTCTTGGGCAGAGGCGGCATCGCCCAGCCCCAGGGCAAGCGTCAGGGCCAGAAAACCGGATGCAAGAAGTTTGGTCATTGTCATGCGCCTTCCTTTGGATTGCGACGAGTTAAGATGTTTTGCGCCATGGCTTCAAGGGCTGCACGCAAGGCAGGGTCCTTGACGGGGGCGGCGGTTTCGGCGGCCTTGGCCAGCGTCACCGGATCGGGCGGCGCGGGCGTTTTGGGCGCGGGACGGAATTCAGCCTGCCCCTCGGCAAACCCCGAGGCTGCCGTCTGGGTGATGAGGATGCGCGAGATTGCGGCATAGCCATAGGCGGCATTGACCCGTTCGCGCAGGCGGTCCTTCTGCATCTCGACCATCGGGGCCATGGCACCGGTGGTCAGAAGCGTGAGCGAGGCACCCATCCCCTCGCGCCCATACCCCACCTTCACTGGCCGGGTGCAGCGGGCAAGCTCTTCGCCCGCGATCTCGGCCCAATGCGTCAAAAGACGTGCCACCGCAAAACCACGCGACTCTCCGACACTACGGATCTGATGTTTGAGCAGCCCACCGGTGGGTTCAAAGCCGCGCTCACGGCGGGCAGGGGGGGAAGCGCTGGGTGTGCGGGCCATCTGGTCCTGTCCGAAATTGCGTCTATTGTAGGGGGCAGAGCAGCGAAAGGGAACCGCAATGCTTGGGGCCAGCAGCCGGGGGTTTCACACCCCCGGACCCCCGTGGGGTATTTTCGCCAAGATGAAACCAAATTTGAATCAAATGGTTGGCAGCTTTTGTCTAGGGTTGGGGCTGGGAAGCGGGGGGTAAATCTTGCGTGAGGCGGTCTGTGAGACGACCGAGGCGATGATCGGGCGCGCGCTTTTGCAATGGTATGACGCGAACGCACGCGTGATGCCTTGGCGCGTCGGTCCCTTGGAGCGGCGGCAGGGGGTTCGGCCTGATCCTTATCATGTCTGGCTGTCAGAGGTGATGTTGCAGCAGACCACGGTGGCAGCTGTGCGCGACTATTTCCGGCGCTTTGTGGCGCTTTGGCCTTCGGTTGCGGATCTGGCTGCGGCCGAGGATGCGGCCGTGATGCGGGAATGGGCCGGACTTGGCTATTACGCACGGGCACGGAACCTTCTGGCCTGTGCGCGGGCGGTGGTGCGAGAGCATGGCGGACGGTTTCCAGATACCGTGGAGGGTTTGCTTGGATTGCCCGGGGTCGGGCCCTACACGGCGGCGGCTGTGGCGGCGATCGCCTTTGAACGGGCGGCCGTGGTGGTGGATGGCAATGTCGAACGGGTCTGTGCGCGGCTTTTTGCGGTGGAGACCGCGCTTCCCGTGGCCAAGCCCGAGTTGGTGCAGCTGGCGGGGCAGCTGACGCCTGAGGGCCGGCCTGGCGATCATGCACAGGCAATGATGGATCTGGGGGCCACGATCTGTAGCCCGCGCAAACCCGCCTGCGGGATCTGTCCCGTAATGGAATTCTGCAAAGGGCGCGCGGCGGGAATTGCATTTGAGCTACCACGCAAGGCGGCCAAGCCGGTCAAGCCGTTGCGCCGGGGCGTGGTCTGGGTGGCCATGCGTCCGGATGGAGCGGTCTTGCTGGAGGACCGGCCGCCCCGCGGCCTGCTGGGTGGAATGCCGGGGTTTCCGGGCGATGGCTGGGATGGGCGGGGGAGCGATGCCCCCATGGCGGCCGATTGGCAGGAGCTGGGCACGGTTCGCCACACCTTCACCCATTGCCATCTGGAATTGAACGTGCGCGCTGCTGTGACCGAGGCAAACCCGGAACGCGGGGCTTTTGTGCCGCGTGCGGCCTTTCAACCCGACGCGCTTCCGACCCTCATGCGCAAGGTCTGGCAGGTTGCGACCGCTAGCGCGGTTGAGTCGGGGCTGGGATCAGCCTAAGGTTGGGCATCTCGTCCGGAGACTGTGATGACCTCGTTTGGCGCGTTTCGCAAAGCCTTGCCCTTCTGGCTTTCGTTGGGGCTGGTGCCATTGGCTGCCTTGGCCATCGGCCAGGGCGGATGGACGGTGCTGCTGCTGCCCGCATATGCTTGGGCCCTTGTCACGGTGCTTGACCTGCTTCTGGGCCGCAACGAGGAAAATCCCGATCCGCAAACCGACGAGGCTGAGCTATTCTGGTATCGGCTGATCACCCTGGCCTGGTTTCCGGTGCAGGCGCTTTTGATCTATGGCGCAATCTGGTGGGTGGCCCAGGGCGAACGCGGCTGGGCCGAGACCATCGGCCTGATGTTCGGGGTCGGGGTGGTTTCGGGAACCATCGGCATCGTCTATGCCCATGAGCTTTTGCATCAAAGAAACCGGGTTGAACGCTGGCTGGGCGATCTCTTGCTGGCCACCGTGCTTTACAGCCATTTCCGCACCGAACATCTTTTGGTGCATCACAGCCATGTCGGCACCCCGCGCGATGCGGTGACGGCGCGCTATAACGAGGGTTTTCACAGGTTCTTTTTGCGGGTCCTTCTCGCCTGCCCTGGGTCGGCCTGGTGAGCCGAGGCCGAGCGGCTTGCCAAGGTGGGGCGGCCGGTTTGGCATCTGTCCAACCCGTTGTGGCGCTATGCAGCCTTGCAGGGGTTGGCTGTTCTATTGGCCTATCTGGTGGGTGGCTGGTTCGGGATTGTCCTTTTCGTCCTGCAGGCGTTCTTTGCCGTCTGGCAGTTGGAACTGACCAATTACGTCGAACACTATGGGCTGTTGCGGCAGAAACTGCCCAATGGCAGGTATGAGCCCGTCCGTCCGCATCACAGCTGGAACGCACCGCAAAGGGCGTCGAACTGGCTGCTCATCAACCTGCAGCGCCATTCCGACCACCATTACAAGCCCGACCGCCGCTTTCCTCTTTTGCAGACCTATGACGAGCACGAGGCTCCGATGCTGCCGATGGGCTATCCTGCAATGGGGGTTCTGGCGATGATCCCGCCCCTCTGGCGACGTCGGATGAACCCACGGGTTCGTGCCTGGCGGCGGCGGTTCTATCCGGAAGTGACCGATTGGCATGCCTCGGGTTCAGAAGAAAAGGCCCCGGCATGAAACCATGCCGGGGCGAGTTGTGCCGCAGGCGGACCACGGCACAGGCGTAAAGCGAATTTCGGAAAATCCCGTGGCGGGCGATCAGTGCGGACGACCGGACTGGTCAGCCTCCATTTCGGCGCGGATCTGCTGGCGCAGGATGTCGATTGGCACCATCTTGCCGTCGCGCTTGTAGTGCCAATAGGTCCAGCCGTTGCAGGACGGCGCGCCTTCAAGGGCGGCACCCACCTGATGGATCGAGCCTTTCACATCATTGCCAATCAGCGTGCCATCAGCCCGCACCTTGACCTTGAAACGATTACCGATCGAGAAAAGCTCTTCGCCTGGCCGCAGCATGCCGCGTTCGACCACCTGACCAAAGGGCACGCGGGGCTCGGCCCGCTTGGACCCGGTGATTTCCAGCGCGCTGGCATCAAACTTGCGGACCTTGGCAATCCGCGCCTCGGCCGCCTTGCGGTAAGCCTCTTCGCGCTCAATCCCGATGAAATCGCGGCCAAGCATCTTGGCCACGGCGCCGGTCGTGCCGGTGCCAAAGAACGGGTCCAGCACCACATCGCCGGGGTTCGTCGTGGCGATCAGCACGCGGTGCAGCAGGCTTTCGGGTTTCTGCGTCGGATGCGCCTTGTCGCCGTTGTCGTCCTTCAGCCGCTCATGCCCGGTGCAGATCGGCAGCACCCAGTCCGACCGCATCTGCACGCCGTCATTGAGTTCCTTCAACGCTTCATAGTTGAAGGTGTATTTCGCATTCTCATCGCGGCTGGCCCAGATCAGCGTTTCATGGGCGTTGGTCAGCCGCTTGCCGCGGAAATTCGGCATCGGGTTCGATTTGCGCCAGACCACGTCATTCAGCATCCAGAAGCCCTGGTCCTGCAGCGCCGCGCCGACACGGAAGATGTTGTGGTAACTGCCGATGACCCAGATGGCACCGGTCGGCTTCAGCAGACGGCGGGCGGCGGCCAGCCAGTCGCGGGTAAACTTGTCATAGGCGGCAAAGCTTGAGAACTGGTCCCAGTGATCATCCACCGCATCGACCTTGGAATTGTCGGGGCGATGCAGTTCGCCCTTCAATTGCAGGTTATAGGGGGGGTCTGCGAAGATCAGGTCAACAGAGCCTGCCGGCAGGCTGTTCATCACGTCGATGCAGTCGCCTGCGATGATCTGGTTCAACGGCAGGGGTTCGCCCTGCACGACCTTCGTTTTCGTCGCCATTCTTGCCTCATCTGCCCCGGCATCTTGTGTGCCTTTGGATGCCCTTAAGATGAGTCAGGACTGATTCGCCGTCAAATTCTTTTTTGAATCAATCACTTACAGAAACATCTTGATACAAGATATTGTGGACGGGCCGGAACGAACGTCTATGCCAAGGGGTCACCCCAAGATTTAGGAGCGCCTCAAGATGCTGTTTTGTCGGGTATCCGGCGTTGATCTCCCAGCCATAGCCGGGGTGCTGTTGCGCCAAATCCACCATGATGCGGTCACGCGTCACCTTGGCTATGATCGAGGCGGCGGCGATGGAAAGGGATCTGGCGTCACCCTTCACAATCGCCTCGGCCCGGCCAGTCAGCCCGGCGGGAATCAAATTGCCGTCGACCAGCACATGGGCAGGCGCAGTCGCAAGCCCTGCAACGGCGCGCTCCATTGCCAACTGGCTGGCCCGCAGGATATTGAGCGCGTCGATTTCTTCCACCGTCGCATGGGCGACGGACACCTGCGCGACGGTCATGATTTCAGAGTAAAGCCGATCCCGTCTTGCAGCAGAAAGCGCCTTGCTGTCGCCCAGACCTTGCGGAATGCGTGCCGGGTCAAGGATCACCGCCGCCGCCGTTACTGGCCCTGCCAAGGGGCCCCGGCCAACCTCATCAACCCCCGCTACCGGCAGAAGCCTGCGGTCATGGGCGGCGGTTTCAAAACTGAAATCGGGGGGTATGCGGGCCATGACCCAGACTTAGCCAAGACCGGTGGGAAAAAGAAGGGGCGGGATGCGAGGGGGCTTTGCAACCCCGCCCCCAGACGACCGAACCTTCGGACCGTCAATTGCGACCGCAGGCGGCAGTGCTTGTTTCAACAGAAGTGGCGCAAACCCCGCGACCGGCCTCAACCGGGATGGAACTGGCAAGGATCAGTGTGACAGCCACGGCAAAGCCGGTGAACCCGGCCATCAGGCACGCGATCGGATCGTGATGCTGCAGACCGAAAAGGGTTCCTGCACGGGAAAGCGGGGTGCTGTGACGGTTCATCTGTGCCTCCGTTCTGGTGCCCGACGGCATCGGGTCTTGCCCGCCAACCCTGCCCCCCGCGATGAAAGCCAAGCAATAACGGCCCATTGCTAGGCGATAACATCGGGCAAAACCCCTTTGGATATTGAATAGCCCGTGCAAGATGCGCAGGATGGCCCTGCCCTTTATGGAGTGTGCTGCTATGCCGCGCCTTTTGATGCCTTTGGCCGCCGCAATGACCATGTTGACCTTGGCGGCCCTGCCCGCTGAGGCCGAATGTTATGCCGATTACAAGGCAAAGCAGGATGATCCCCTGCGCCTGCATTATGGAGTGGCGCAGGTATCGGTCTGCGACAAGGCCGCCGCCGAGGCCGAGCTCGCGCCCCGCCTTGCTGCGGCAGGCTGGGTATTGTTGAATGTTCTTGGGGTCTTTGGGCCGGAAGGTCTGGAGGAAAGGAAAGCCAGTGCCGCAGAATACTTCCTTCGCTTCTGACAGTCTGCGGGCGGGCAACCGCGTGGTTGCCTTTGGCATTGCCGCAATTGTCGTGATCCTGCTGGGCGCGGCTGTGTTCCTGTTCATGAACCTGCCCGACGCCAACGCCTTCAACGCCAAGGTCGAGCGGCTGTTCGTGGAAAACGACAACCTGACGACCGGGGCCGAGATCAAGCTTTTGGAAATTCTTGCCCAGTCCGGAACATCGTTTTCCGAAGTTCTGGTCAGCTATCGCAGCGTGATCTTCGTGCTATTGGTGTTCTCCACCGCGCTCTTGATCGCGAGCCTTGTGTTTCTGGTCACCATCATTGCGCTCAACCGCCGGATTTCAGCGATCCAGCGGTCGGGGATACAGGTGGCCTCAATGCTCATCAGCCGCGAGGGTCGGGCGGTCTATATCAATGACATGGAATTTGCGCTGACCGAGGCGGCGCTGGAAACCCTTGCCGTTCTGGCCGAGGCGCGGATGGACGACGAGGTGCTGACCGGGGCGCAGATCGAAGCGGTGATTTCGGGCCGCCATGAGGCCGATTGCGACGAGGCCGCCGGCGCCACCCGGGTAAAGCGTCTGCGCGATGCCTTGGGCAACCAATTGGTCAGCGAGCTTCTGGTCAAGACCGTCGCGCGGCGCGGCTATATGCTGGCGGTGGGCAAGGATGTTCTAAAGATGATCTGACGGGCCTGGCAGGGCGGCCAAATCCATGGCCAGACCGGGCTTGCCATTGACCTTTGGTGAAAAGCGGTGATCTTTCCCGCCACAGGCCCCGAACGGCTGGCAGATCCGGCCGCGTGGCAGCTATTGCAAAGGCATCCGACATGATCGCGCGCGTTCCCCCTCACCGGTTTTTGGCTTTGGTGGTCTTTGTTGCAGCCGCGCTTTGGGTGGCAACCGGGCACTTTGCCGCCGTGGGCAGCGAAACGCCTGAGCCCGGGGCGACCAAGGCCGCCTCGGAACCTGTGGCTGAAACCCCAAAGCGCACCGTTGCCGTGGTGCGCGCCGAGGTGGCGGACTATGCCCGCCAGATCCGCATTTCGGGCGTGACCGAGGCAGACAAGCTGGCGGTTCTAGCCGCAAGGTCAAACGGCGTGGTGCAGGAGCTGACCGCCAAGCCGGGCGACACGGTCACGCAGGGTGCCGTGGTGATGCTGCTGGAAGGCGAAGATGTGCGCGCCGCCGTGAAAACGGCCGAGGACCAATTGGCCCAGGCCGCCGAACAGCTTGCTGTGGGCGAGGCGTTGAACGCCAAGGGCAGCCTGCCCGAAACCCAACTGACCGCGCGTCGTGCCGCGAAATCGGCCGCCGAAGGTGCACTGAGCCAGGCGCAGGCCGACGCGGATCGGCTGTCACTGGTTGCCCCATTTTCGGGAACCGTGGACGCGGTGAACGTGGAAGAGGGCGAGTGGGTCCAGCAAGGCACCCCGATTGCGACGCTGATCGCGCTTGATCCGATCATCGTAAAGGCCGAGGTGGCCGAACGTGACGTGATTCATGTTTCAGTTGGTGCCAAGGCGCGCGTGCGGCTGGTGTCAGGGGTGGAACTGGAAGGCACTGTGAAACATCTGGCACGCAAAGCCAGCGACAAGACGCGCACTTTTGCCATTGAGGTGGATCTGCCGAACCCCGAAGGCGCGATCCCTTCGGGCATGACAGCCGAACTGCGCCTTACCGCTGCGACCCAGCCGGCGCTGACCGTGCCGCGATCGGTGCTGACGCTGAACGAGGCGGGGCAAATCGGCCTGCGCGTGGTGGAAGAAGGCGACATCGCCGCATTTGTCCCGGTTGAGCTGATTGACGATATCGACGGCGGCTTCGTTGTCACCGGTGTGCCGCAGGGCGCCCGCGTGATCGTGGCGGGGCAAGATCTGGTGCGCGATGGCGATCCGGTTGTCGTGCAGGAACTGACCCGGGCACAGGCCGAGGCCGCCCAGAAGGCCGCACAGCCATGAAGATTGTCGAACTTGCCATTCGCAATACACGGCTGACGCTTTCGATCCTGGCGTTTCTGATCTTGTCGGGAACCATGGCCTATATGACCATCCCGAAAGAGGCCGAACCGGATATCCAGATCCCGATCATCTATGTCTCGGTCCATTACGAAGGCATCTCGCCCGAGGACAGCGAGCGGCTGATCCTGCGGCCACTTGAGACAGCGCTGAAGTCCATTCAGGGCGTCAAGAAGATGACCGGCACCGCCTATCAGGGCGGCGGCAACATGTTGATGGAGTTTCAGGCCGGGGCAAATCTGGACAAGGCCCTGACCGATGTGCGCAACAAGGTGGATGACGCGCGCCGCGACCTTCCGTCCGAAGCCGATGAGCCAACGGTCAGCGAGGTGAACATCTCGGAGTTTCCGGTGCTGGTCGTCACCTTGTCTGGCGATGTCCCGGAACGGGTTCTGACTGCCGCCGGACGCAATCTGCGCGACCGGATCGAAGAGATTTCGGGCGTGCTGGAGGCACGGCTGCAAGGCACCCGCGACGATGTCGTCGAGGTCATCGTCGATCCGGCCAAACTGTCGTCATATGGCCTGCGCCCCGACACCATGATTGCAGGGGTCATGGCCAACAACCAGCTGATCGCTGCCGGTGCGATGGAAGGGACCGAGGGGCGTTATGCGATAAAGGTGCCCTCGCTGATCGAAACCATCGAAGATGTGGCGCGCCTGCCCGTGGTCGCGTCAGAAACGGCTGTCGTCCGGGCTATGGACATTGCCGAAATCCGTCCGACACTGAAAGATCCGGAGAACATCACCCGGCTGGATGGCAAATCTGCCGTGGCGATTGAGGTTTCAAAACGCGTTGGCGCCAATCTGATCGAAACGGTGGATGCGGTGCGCGCGGTGACCGACGCCGTGGCCAAGGACCTGCCCGAAGGGGTCGAGGTGTCCTTCAGCCAAGACAAGTCGATCACCATTCGCCAGCTTCTGGCCGACCTGCAGAATTCGGTCCTGACGGCCGTGGTTCTGGTCTTCATCGTCATTCTCTATGCCCTGACCGTGCGCTCTTCCATCCTCATCGGGCTGGCCATTCCGGCAAGTTTTCTGATGGGGACTCTGGGGCTGCAGATGGCGGGTCTGACGGTCAACCTTGTGGTGCTGTTCAGCCTGATCCTTGCGGTCGGCATGCTGGTTGACGACGCGATCATCGTCGTGGAATATGCCGAACGTCGCATGGCGGAAGGTCAGGATCGCAAGGCCGCCTTCCTTGAGGCCAGCCGCAAGATGGCTGGACCGGTCACTGCCTCGACCATGACGCGGATCGCCGCCTTCTCGCCTTTGCTGTTCTGGCCCGGCGTGGTGGGCGAGTTCATGAAATTCATGCCGATCACCCTGATCGCGACGCTCTCGGCTAGCATGCTTTACGCGCTGGTCTTTGTGCCGGTTCTGGGCACGCTGATTGCCCGTCCGTTCAAGGAACCGCCGCGCAAGAAGGATGGGGCCTATATGGCGCTGGTGGCCCGGGCCATTCGCCACCCCTGGATCGTGCTGATGCTGGCTGTTGGCAGCCTGATCGCCGTTCCGGTGATCTATGGCAAGGTCGGCAAGGGGGTAGAGTTCTTCCCCAATGTCGAACCGGAGTATGGGCTGCTGTATGTCAAGGCGCGCGGCAACCTGTCGATCCATGAAAAGGATGCACTGGTGCAACTGGCCGAGGCGCGGATCCTGGGCTGGCCAGGGGTAAAAACCGTCTACACCCGTGTTGGTGCCGGGGGTGGGGCCGGAAACGAAGGCCCGGCCGATGCGATTGGCGTCATTCAGTATGAATTCGTCGACTGGCGCGAGCGCAAGAACGCCAACGAGATCCTCAACGATCTGCGCGCGGCCATGGTTGGTATTCCCGGCGTGGATATCGAGGTTTCGGTGCCCCAGGCCGGCCCGCCGACCGGCAAGGCCATTCAGCTGCGCCTTTCGGCGGATGATCCGGCCGGTCTGAACGATCTGGCGGCCGATCTGGCGGGCAGGATCGCGGCGATACCGGATGTGATTGACGTGTCAAACGGCCTGCCCCTGCCCGGCATCGACTGGCAATTGCGCGTGGATCGTGGCGAGGCGGCGCGCTATGGGGCCTCGCCAGGGGCGGTTGGGGCGGTGGTGCAGATGGTCACCTCGGGGCTGAAACTGTCGGAATACCGCCCGGCAGGCAGCGATGATGCGGTGGATATCGTGCTGCGCTTGCCGCCTGACCAACGCAATATCGCCGCCCTTGACCAGTTGCGCATCGAAACGCCGGATGGGCCGGTGCCGATCTCGAATTTCGTCACGCGCGAGCCTGCCGCCACGGTCGGCACGCTGACCCGTATCGACGGCGCGCGCACCATCACCATTCAGGCGGGCATCGCGGCGGGCGTGCAGGAACAGCCGGTGCGCGATGCGGTCGCAGCCCTTGTCACCGCTGAATTCGCTGCGCGCGGGCTGACGGCACAGGGCATCCGGTGGACCATGGCGGGCGAGGATGAAGAGCAGGCCGAGGCCGGTGCCTTCCTGTCAAAGGCCTTTGGTGCCGCTATCTTCCTGATCTTCGGGGTCCTTCTTGCACAGTTCAACAAATTCACCTCAGTCGGTATTGTCCTATCGGCGGTGGTCATGTCGACGATCGGGGTATTCCTTGGCCTGATGATCATGGGCCAGCCCTTTGGTGTGGTCATGACCGGCATCGGGATCATCGCCTTGGCTGGGGTGGTGGTGAACAACAACATCGTGCTGATCGCCACCTATGACGATCTGCGCCACCACGGGATGGGCAAGGTGGAGGCGATCCTCGAAACCTGCCGCGAGCGGGCACGACCTGTGGTCCTTACCGCCTTGACCGCGATTTTCGGTGTGCTGCCCATTGCCTTCGGCCTGAACCTTGAACTTCTGAGCCATGAGACGACCTATGGCGCGCCTTCAACGCAGTGGTGGATCTCGCTCTCATCAGCCATCGTTTATGGTTTGGCCTTCGCCACCGTCCTGACCTTGGTCGTCACGCCCTCAATGTTGATGCTGGTGACGCCCGATGATGCCAGAAAACCGCGTCGTAAATGGTGGCTTTTCGGGCCGCGCGTCGCCGCATGAGACAACCGCGCCAGACCTGCCCCCTGCCCCTTCGTGGGGGGGAAGGGGGCGCCCTTGCTTTGTCAACCGATCATCTTCTTGATCGCCGCCGCATGGCCGGGTTTTGCCGAAAGCACATCGGCAGCGAAGGCCCGCGCGGTTTCCATCAGCACTTCGGGCGAAACCACGCGGTCAATCAGCCCCATCGTCAGCGCGTCATCCGCATCGACTTTCTGCCCAGCCATCAGGATCAGCTTGGCCCGCGCCGGCCCGACAAGCGCCACCAGACGCGCCGGGTCTGACGGCTGCGGCAGAAAGCCCAGCTTCATGACCGGATAAAAGAACTTGGCCCCCGGCACCGCAATCCGCAGATCACAGGCTAGCGCCATCCCCATCGAACCGCCCGCAAGGGTTCCGTTCATCGCGGCAATGCTCAGTCCGGGAAAAGCCGCGATTGCCGCCGAAAGCCGCTCCCAGACCGGATCTGTCGCCAAACCGGCGCGGGCGTCGTCAAGATCGGCTCCGGCGGAAAAGACCTTGCCGATCCCGGTCAGGATCAGCACCGCGACACCCGCCGTCGCTGCCGCTTCGACCGTGTCAGCCAGCGTTGTCAGCATGGCCTTGGTTACCGAATTGGCCTTGTCGGGCCGGTTCAGTGTCAGGACCCAAAGCCCACTTTCTTTTGTTACCTCGATCATCAGATCAAGCCCACCGCCCTGCGCACCGCCTCATCGCGCAAGCTGACATCGTTGCCAAGCCATGGGTCTGCCTCTGGCCCGCACATCCAGACCAGCGCACGCGCTGGCCAGTCGGCGGGGATATGCACCGCCGGGTCAAGCTGGCTGACCGGGTTGATGCCGCTGGCCTTGATCTTCACCTGCATCTCGGTCGCCACCGTGCCGGGCGACAGGCCAAGAACACGGATACCATGCGGCCCCTCTTCCAGATGCGCAGCCTGCGTCAGCATCAAGGCCCCCGCCTTGCCCGCGCAATAGCTGGACCAGCCTTCAAGCGCATTTCGCGCCGCCCCGGAAGAGACGTTGATGATCGTGCCACCACCTTGTCCCCGCATCACCGGGATCGCCGCGCGCATCCCGTGAAAGACGCCCTTGAGGTTCACGTCAATCGCCTGGCCCCAAGCGGTCGGGTCGGCATCAGAAAGCCGCGCGATAGGGTCGATCGTGCCGGCGTTATTCACCAACGCATCCAGCCGACCGAACCTTTGCACCACCGTTGCAACCGCTTGCTCGACCGAGGTCCAATCGGCCACATCACAGCGCATGGCCAGCGCCTCCGCGCCAATCTCTGCGGCCAACGCGTCGATCTCGCGCTGACTGCGCGCCAAGAGCGCTACCTTGGCCCCTGCTGCGGCAAAAGCCCGCGCTGCGGCTGCCCCGATGCCCCGGCTCGCTCCGGTAATGGCCACCACTTTTCCTTGCATGTGCCGCCCATTTGACCCCGCTCTCCCTTTGTTAGCCCAGCCCGACCCAGAAGTGAAACCCTTGACCCGCGTCTGCTCAACAGGGATGCTGAGCCAAATCATTATGCATTTGATCGGGGTCAACATGAAACACTTGAAGCTGGCGGGAAGCGCCGCTGTTCTGGCCGTTCTGGTAGCGAACACCGCCTTGGCGGATGTCACTCCGGAAGAGGTCTGGCAGAATTGGCAGGACTTCTACACCTCGTCTGGAAGCACGGTGACCACCGGGTCGGTGGCACGCGAGGGTGACACGCTGGTGATCAGCGATTTCCGGGCCAGCGCCGAGGACGAAGCCGGGACCAGCCAGACCACACTGGCCGAAATCAGGCTGCGTGACGCTGGCGATGGCTCGGTCGAAGTGACAATGTCCGAGGAAATGACCTTTGACTTTGTCGGACCGGCGCTGGAAGGCGAGGGGACCTCGGGTGCGACGGGCGTCGTCAAGATGCCGGGCCTGACCGGAACAGTTTCCGGCGACGTCGCCGACATGGCCTATGCCTTTACCATGCCCAGCGTGGAAGTCACGCTTGAGCCGCAGGAAGACGGCACGGCTGCAGGCAAGGTGACGGTCCTGTTGTCCGACAGCACATCCACCTATCAGCTAAGCGGCCCGCCCGAGGCGATGGTGCTGGCGGGCGGCTTTGGCGCAGCCTCGGCCGCCTTCAACATGGAAATCACCGATGAGACGGGCAATTTCGTCGGGTCGTTGAACGTGGCCGATCTGGACGGCAGGATCTCGGGCAATCTGGCGGGTGTCGAGGAAGAAGAGATTGCCAACGCTTTGGCCAAAGGCTTTGCGCTGGATATGGCCATGACCTATGGCGCCTTGAATTACGACTTCGACATTGCCGATGAAACCGCCCCGGCCAAGCTTGCCGGCGGGTCCGAGGGCGGGTCGTTCCAACTGGGTATGGACGCTGCTCAAATGCTGTTGTCCGGGGGCGGGAAGGCGGTCAGCATGGCGGTGTCGGGCGGCGATTTGCCTTTCCCCGAGTTGAAGGTCAGCTATGGCGAAAGCGGCTTCAACCTGACAATGCCGCTGGCAAAAGGCGATACGCCGCAGGATTTCGCTTTCCTGACCAAGATCGTCGACCTGCAAGTGTCTGACGAAATCTGGGACATGTTCGACCCCGCCCGCACCCTGCCGCGCGATCCGGCAACGCTGGTGATTGATACCGCCGGGCAGGCGCTCTTGAAATCGGATCTGATGGCAACGCCCGATGGGGCCCAACCTGACGCCGAATTGCACGCCTTGTCGGTCAATGACCTGACCGCCCGCTTCGCCGGGGCCGAGTTGACCGGAGCAGGCGACTTTACCTTTGACAATACCGACCTGACCACCTTTCAAGGCATGCCCGCACCAACCGGCAAACTTGAACTGAAGCTTGTCGGTGGCAACACGCTCCTCGACAAGCTGGTGGCCATGGGGCTTGTGGCCGAGGAAGAGGCGATGGGCGCGCGGATGATGATCGCCATGTTCGCCAATCCCGGTGCGGGCGAGGATGAGCTGACCTCGGTTCTCGAGTTCAAGGACAAGGGCTTTTTCGCCAACGGCCAACAACTGCAATAACCGAAGCTGACCGCGCGGGGCCGCCCATGGTGCCGGGCGGCCCTTTGCTTTGGGGGTTGCAGAGCGCCCCCCCTTATGGCCCAAGTGTGGCCCGAAAGGGTGAACCAGCGGAGATCCCAATGACCGAAACACTTGAGCGCCTGACCCATGCCCTTTTGGCAGTGGCAAAAAAGGCCGGGGCAGAGGCCGCTGATGCGATGGCGGTCGACGGGCGATCGACGTCGATCGACATCCGCGCCGGGGCTCTGGAACAGGCGGAACGCTCCGAGGCGGTGGAAATCGGGCTTCGCGTGCTGATCGGCGGTCGGCAGGCCTGCGTCTCGGCCTCGGACATTTCTGATGCCACGGTGGCCGCACTGGCCGAACGCGCGGTCGCCATGGCCCGCGAAGCGCCCGATGATCCGACCGCAGGCCTTGCCGATCCGTCGCAGATTGCCAGGGGCTGGGACCTTCCCTCGCTGGAACTGGCCGATCCTGCCGAGGAACCCGGTGCCGCCGCGCTTGAGGCCGATGCCCGCGCCGCCGAGGCCGGCGCCATGGCACAGCGCGGCATCACCCAGGTGCAGGCCAGCGCCGGCTATTCGGCCCGTCGGGTACATCTGGCGGCCAGCAACGGATTCTCCGGCCATTATGCCCGCACCAGCCGTTCGGTCTCGGCGGTTGCCTTCACGGGGGAAGGCACCGCCATGGAGCGCGACTATGCGGGCGAAGGACGGGTGTTTCAGGCCGATCTGCCGGGTGCAACTGCCATCGGAACGCTGGCAGCTGAACGCGCGCTCGCCCGCGCCGGGGCGGTTCGGCCCAAGACCGGCCATTTTCCTGTGCTGTTTGATGAACGTATCGCCGCCTCATTGGTTGGTCACCTGCTGTCAGCCGTGAACGGCACCTCGATCGCGCGGGGGGCAAGCTGGCTTGGCGATGCGTTGGGCGCACAGGTCTTGCCCAAGGGGATGTCAATTATCGAAGACCCGCTGCGTCCACGCATCTCGGGCTCTCGTCCCTTTGATGCCGAAGGCCTGCCAACACGAAAGCGAATGATCGTTCAGGATGGAATCTTGATGGGCTGGACGCTGGATCTGGCCACCGGGCGCAAACTCGGCATGCCCTCAACCGCCAATGCGGCGCGTGGCACATCTTCTCCGCCTTCACCGGCAACCTCGAACATTGATCTGACACCGGGCCCTCTGACCCGCGAGGTCTTGATTGCCGAAATGCGCACCGGGCTTTTGGTGACATCGCTCATCGGCTCTACCATCAATCCGACAACCGGCGACTATTCGCGCGGTGCGGCGGGGTTCTGGGTTGAAAACGGCGAGGTGCAGTTTCCGGTCAACGAATGTACGATTGCAGGAAATTTGCGCGACATGCTGCGCAGCATGATCGCAGCGAACGACGCGCGCGCGCATCTGTCGACACGCGTCCCCAGCCTTCTGGTCGAGGGATTGACCATTGCCGGCGCATGATCTTTCCCTGATCTCCGAGGCCGTGCGCGAGGCGGGTGCGGTTGCGATGCGATTTTGGAAAGCCGATCCGAAGGTCTGGGAAAAACCCGGCCTTGGCCCGGTCACCGAGGCGGATCTGGCGGTGAATGACCTTCTGGCCAGCCGTTTGCGCAAGGAGCGCCCCGGATATGGCTGGCTGTCTGAAGAAAGTCCGGACGATCTGACAAGGCTGAATACTGAACGAACGTTCATATTGGACCCGATTGATGGCACAAGGGCCTTCGTCGCCGGTGAAAGGCATTTTTCAATTTCGGTTGGGTTGGTCGAGAAGGGCAAGGTCATCGCTGGCACGGTCTACCTTCCCGCGCTCGACAAGCTCTACACGGCCACCGAAAACGGGCCAGCACTGTGCAACGGCGCTGCGATATCCTGTGCGAACCGAAAAAGACTTTCAGGCGCGAAACTTCTGATGTCGAAGAGTTTTCTGAGCCCTGATCATTGGCGAAGACCGCCGCCTGACCTGAAGCGCAGCTTTCGCTCCTCGATCGCCTATCGGCTCTGTCTCGTCGCGGAAGGCGCGTTTGACGGCATGATCTCGATCCGTGATGCCTGGGAGTGGGACATCGCAGCCGGCAGCCTGATTGCCGCGCGCGCCGGGGCTGCGGTGAGCGACCGTCATGGCGGGCCGTTGCAATTCAATTCAAAGGACGCAAAGGCAGCCGGAATTCTGGTCGCGCCACCGGGGGTCCACGCCGAGATTCTGGCAGATTTTCAGCCCTGAACCACCGCAATCCCAAAACCCTCCCCACGCAAGTGGAGAGGGGGCGGAAAGATCACGAATGAACGTTCATAAATCGACGCTCATTTCTTCTTTGGCGGCACAAAGCGCTTGGACGTGTCGCGCGCATCCGATTTCGGTGCAGCTGGTTTCGCTTTGGCAAAGGGCTTTTTGCCCTCAGTTCCGTGGCTCTTGAACCCAGCGACGGAGCCCGACTTCTTGGCAAAGGGCCGAGCCTCGGCGCCATCCTTGCGCGGGGCATAAGGGCGCTTTTCCTCGCCATATCCCTCACCGCGCGGCTTTACGGTCCCTTCTGTCCGATGGCTCTTGAAGCCTTCGGCGCGGGCCGGGCGCTCACCATGCGACTTGAAGCCAGCCGATTTCGGCGCGGGTTTGTCTCCTGCGGCCCAGCGCGGCTTGCGCGGGGCATCCTCATCACGTTTGGCAAAAGGCTTGGCATAGGGCTTTGCGCCATCTTCGCTGCGCTTGGCATAAGGACGCGGAGCCGCTTCATCGCGCTTGGCGTAAGGCTTGCGCTCGCCACCCTCACGGGGGGTATAGGGCTTGCGCGGACCATCTTCGCGGGGCGCATAAGGTTTGCGTTCGGGTGCCTCTCGGGGAGTGTAGGGCTTCTTCTGCCCGTCTTCACGCTTGGCATAGGGCTTGCGCTCGGCCGCCTCACGTGGCGCGCGGGGCGGGGCGGCGGGGTTATCCGCCTCTTCCTCGACAAAGCGCGGCGGTTTCGGGGAATAGGCCGGTTTTTCGGCGCGCAGCGCACGCGGGGTTACTGGGCGCGGGGCAACCGGACGCGAGCCATCCGACCGCGTGGTGCGCGGGGCAGCCGCACGGGGGCTGCGTTCAGGACGTTCCAATTTCGGTTCGCCCGCGATCTTTTCCATGGTCAGTCCAGATTCCAGCTCTTGCGCATCCGGGAAACGGCCAGCGACCGCCTGTGCGATCTGCACAAAGGTCTCGTCCTGCTGCACCCGGATCGCGCCGATGCTGTCACGGGAAATCCCGCCCGCATCGCAGATCTTCGGCAAAAGCCAGCGCGCTTCGGCGCGGCCGGTATGGCCAACCGACAGCTTGAACCAGGTCGAAGGACCGAATTCGCCCCTTTCGCGCGGTGCGCGCGGTTCCGACGGCGGCAGGGCATCGGACAGCACCTCAGGCGCAGACCGCCCCTCGCGCCACAGACGCACGAAGGCCGCAGCAACCTGTTCGGCACCAAAGCGGGCCAAAAGCGTGTCGGCCATGGCGGCCTCATCCCCGGGCGCGCTGGCCAGGGCCGGATGTTCCAGAATCCGCAGGTCATCCTTGGCCTGCACATCATCCGCACTCGGCGCCGGGCCCCATTCGGCGACAACCTTGGCACCCTGGAGCAAACGCTGCGCCTTGCGGAACTCTGACGCCGTGGCGATCAGCGCCGAGACGCCCTTCTTGCCCGCCCGCCCGGTGCGGCCTGAGCGGTGCAGCAGCGTTTCCGAGTTCTGCGGCAAATCGGCATGGATCACCAGTTCCAGCCCCGGCAGGTCAATGCCGCGCGCCGCCACATCGGTGGCAATGCACACGCGCGCCCGACCATCACGCAACGCTTGCAAGGCGTGCATCCGTTCGGTCTGGGAAAGCTCTCCCGACAAAGCCACAACCTGAAAACCCCGGTTGCCCATGCGGGCCAGAAGGTGGTTCACATTCGCCCGCGTCTTGCAAAAGACAATCGCCGTGCGGGCCTCGTAGAACCGCAGGATGTTGAAAATCGCATGCTCCCGGTCGCGCACGGCCACGGTGATGCCGCGGTATTCGATATCGGCGTGCTGCTTTTGCTCGCCCTGCGCCACAATCCGCAGCGCGGCCTTCTGGAACGTCGCGGCCAAGGTGGCGATTTCCTTGGGCACTGTGGCCGAGAACATCAGCGTGCGGCGGGTTTCGGGTGCCGCCGCCAGAATGAATTCCAGATCTTCGGCAAAGCCAAGGTCCAGCATCTCGTCGGCCTCGTCCAGAACGACGGCCTGCACGCCCGACAGATCAAGGCTGTTGCGTTCGATATGGTCGCGCAGACGGCCCGGTGTACCGACGACGATATGCGCGCCGCGATCCAGCGCGCGCTTTTCCGTGCGATAGTCCATGCCGCCAACGCAGGTGGCAATCTTGGCCCCGGCTTCGGCGTAAAGCCACTCCAGCTCGCGCGCCACCTGCTGCGCCAACTCGCGTGTCGGCGCGATGATGAGCGACAAGGGCGTATCGGCATAAAGAAGCCTGTCCGCACCGTTCAGGATTTCCGGGGCAATCGCAAGGCCAAAGGCCACCGTCTTGCCCGAGCCGGTCTGCGCCGACACCAGCATGTCGCGACCCTCGGTGCCCGGCACCAGAACGGCCTCTTGCACGGGGGTAAGCGACCCATAACCACGTGTGGCAAGGGACGCCGCGAGCGGCGCGGCGATCGTCAGATTCTGCATGTTCTTTTCCAAAAGCGGGGCGGTCCTGCCGCCCGATGGTACCCAATTCGGCACCCTCGCCCTTGCCGGCAGTCGGGCCTCCCTGCCCATCCACTGCCATCGGGAATCTTGCGCCGATGCGCGGCCAATAGAGCAAAACCTGCCCCCTGTATAGCCCGCAAAGCCCAAGGTCAGGGGCGCACAAGGTTTCTACCGGAATTTGATGATGAAGAATGGTGATGTTTTGTGACGTTTGATTGATCGAGATCACGTCTACCGAATGATCCTTCAGCCAAGCTGCAAAAAGCGATGGGCCGGGGCGTGGTGGTTTGCCCTTGTGCGTGGCCTTGCCAAGCAGGGCAGGGCTTTGGGGGGCCATCGTCCGAACCTGACATGATCGAAGGGTTTGAAGATGAGGAACATTCTGGTTGCGACTGACCTTTCGGCCCGTTCTGACCGCGCCGTGCAACGCGCGGTCAGGCTGGCCGCTCAGCTTGGCTTGCCTTGTCACGTTCTGTCGGTCATTGACGATGATTTGCCTGTCGACATGCTGGCAACGCTCTTGAAGGATGTCGAGGATCGGCTGGCGCAGTTCGTCAAATCGGTTGCGGCAAAAGGCCAGACGGTGACCAGCGCCGCTGTGGCCGGTGACCCGCAAGAGGTCTTGCTGGGCATGGCCGAAGAGCTGGATGCGGGTCTTGTCGTGCTGGGACTGCATCGGCGGCGGCCTCTTTTGGATCTGGTGCGCGACAGCACGATGGTGCGGATCGTGCGCGCCTCGCGACGGCCGGTGCTTCTGGTCAAGGATCTTCCCAATCAGGACTATGCCAAGGTTCTGGTTCCGGTCAGCTTTTCCCCGGCCTGCGCCGCAACGCTGCGCGCGGCAAAGACCATTGCGCCCAAGGCCGAGATCCGATCCTTTCACGCCGTTCCGGTGCCCTTTGCCGGGCTCACGGGTGATTGATCGGGCAGCGCAATAGCGCAGGATCTTTGCGCCGAGGCTGCGCGGGAACGCGATCTTTGGCTGGCGGGGCTGGGCCTTGCAGGCAAGGTGCCCGAGATCGAGATCATCAGTGGTGGCCGCACGGTCACCATGGAACGGCTGGCGCAGATCAAGCCCGATCTTGTGGTGCTGGGTGCCCATACCCGCAGCGGCTTTCTGCCCAATGTGCTGGGCAGCTTTGTCACCGACCTGATCCACTCGCCGCCCTGTGACCTGTTGGTTAGCCGGGGCTAGCGATAGCCAAAGGCGCGCAATGGTCCCGAATTGGGGCCAATGCGCGCCAGCTTGCCCCTCCAGCGCCTTAGCTTTCACGGAACGCGGCCGAGAAATAGTCGGTAAAGGGCTTCAGAAGATAGGCCATCGGGCTGCGGGCGCCGGTCTGGATGAAGGCTTGCACCGGCATGCCGAGGATCAGGGTCAGCCCGTCAAGGCGGTCGATCTCGCCGGGATCCAGCGCGATTTCGGCCTTGTAATAGGCGATCTGGGCGCGTTCATCGACCAAGGCATCGGCCGAGACGATGACGACATGGCCATTTAGCTCGGGCGTGGTGCGTGCTGAAAAGGCCGGGAACATCAGCCGCACCTTCTGGCCGACAAAGACCTGATCGACATCGATGGTCTGCACCTGAGCGGTGATGATCAGCGGGCGATCCTGCGGGATCAGGAACAGCAGGGGTTCCGCCGGGCGGATCACCGATTGCGGCGTGCTGACGGCAAGGCCAAGAACCGTGCCCGAAACCGGGGCCCGAATGTCCAGCCGGGCGATCTGCTCGCTCA
>Ga0194130_10002253_pt1 | contig 28321 bp, 21 predicted proteins | sample TA2KigsurfametaG_FD_160084 | JGI IMG/M metagenome (GOLD analysis project Ga0194130, IMG submission 160084) | Freshwater microbial communities from Lake Tanganyika, Tanzania - TA2015050 Kigoma 12 surface | ecosystem: Environmental > Aquatic > Freshwater > Lake | place: Tanzania: Lake Tanganyika...
TGACAATCTTAGACTGGCCACCAGTTGGCAAGAAGGTACCTGTGGTGGTGTTGAAATACTTTGGTCCAAGCGAACCCGGTACATACCCCCTCACCGAACCAATACCTCCTACGAAATAGTTCTTAGTAATGGGATATGGCTTGTTACCATAACCCTCGCCGTAGCCAATCTCTCCATTAAAGGACAGGATATTGCCTTTGGAGAATGAATGGTATTGCTGATATTGGGCATTTAATTGATAGAACAGCAGATTACCAAGAGGTGTTCCAACTTCTCCCGATAGACGTTGGAGCGATCCTGTGGATGGAATCAGGGCACTATCGCGGCCGTCGCGAGTCCAGCCAACAGTCAGAGGAATGTTGTACGTTTGCACCCGTCCGCCAGGGGGAGTTCTAACTCCCCATGCGTTAGCGTAGTTTTGGTAAGGCTGGGGAGTGTTTTGCGTAACGTTAATATCAAATAGTTCGAAGGCGGTACCAAAAAAAACTCGATCAACTTCTGTATAAGGCACGCCAAATTTTAAATTGGTGCCAGTTGATTTTATTTGATAATTTGGATCTCCAACGTAATACAGTGGCTTATTGGAACGATAGAAAAAGTCAGTGTATCGACTAATACCATCCTCAGTAAAGTAAGGGTCGTACTGTGAAAGTGCTACGGATTGATTAATCTTGCCGAGCGAGAAATTAAGACCAATACTGGTTCCGGTTCCGAACGCATTTTCTTGATTAATACCGGCGGTCAGGATTAATTTTTCAGTAGAAGAAAATCCGGCACCAATCGAAATCGCACCGGTTGGTTTTTCCTCAACCTTGACGTTCACATCGACCTGATCGGGCGAGCCAGGAACATCGGCGGTGGTAATTTCACTATCCTTCACATAACCAGTTCGACCAATCCGCTCTTTAGAGATTCGGATCTTTTCACTATCAAACCAGGCGCTCTCAAACTGTCGCATTTCACGCCGAATCACCAGATCCCTCGTCTTTGAATTACCCGTAATTTCTACCTTACGCACATAGACTCGACGCCCCGCATCAATCACCAGCGTTATATCCACCTCATTTAAATCACGTCGGATATCGGGCTGTGGATTGATGACTGCAAAAGCATAGCCATACGAACCAAGTTTCTCAGCAATTGCTTTGGTACTTTCTGCCAACTTTGCCGATGAGAAGGTATCGCCAGCTTTGATGGTCAATAGAGATTGAAACTCTTTTTCCTTGCCCAATAGTTCACCAGCCAGGCTAATGTTCTTGACGGTAAATTTATTACCTTCACGAATACTGATTGTCAGATAGATATCGCGTTTATCCGGAGTAATAGAAACCTGGGTCGATTCGATCACAAACTCAAGATAGCCCCGATTTAGATAATACGAACGAATGGTCTCGAGATCAGCGGTTAGCTTTTGCTTCGAGTACAAATTATCTTTGGAGTACCACGACAGCCAACCACCGGTTTGCAGCTGCATCTGACTGCGCAAAGTGCTTTCACTAAATACCTTGTTACCAATGAAATTAATTTCCTTAATCTTGGCTACCGGCCCTTCATCAATATTGAAGAAGATCGCTACTTGATTTCGCGCTCCTGGCGTAACCGTTGTAACCACCTCGGCTGCAAACAATCCCTTACTCACATATTGACGCTTGAGCTCCTGCTCCGCTTTATCAATCAAGGCCTTGTCATAAAAACGGGCATCCGCTACCCCGACGCTTCGTAATGATTTGCGAACCACTTCAGGATCAAATTCCTTCATACCCGTGAACTCAATCCGGGAGATCGTGGGGCGCTCATCCACAATCACAATTAGGACGTCGCCCTGTGCCTGAATTTGCACATCCCGAAAGAATCCAGTCGCATATAAGGCTTTAATCGAATCAGCAGCCTTTTCGGGGGTAAAACGCTCACCCACTTGAACGGGGAGATAACTAAATACGGTGCCAGGCTCAACCCGCTGTAAACCTTCAACCCGAATATCTTTAACAACAAATGAGTCCGCAGCAACTGCTGGTTGAGTCAATGCAGCCATGGCTAAAAAGATAGCGCTAAAGCTAGCGGCCAAATAGCGCATCAGGCGATTGAGAAATGACGAAAAACGGATCATGAAGACGGAAATAAGCGTTGTAGATCGTTAAATACAGCAAATAGTGTGAGTGCAATGATTAATATAAAGCCAAACCGCTGAAAGACCGCTTGCAACTGAATGGATAAGCGCCTTCCAGTGACTAGCTCCCATGCATCATACATGAGCTGGCCGCCGTCCAACATTGGCAAAGGGATAAGGTTTAATAAACCGATACTGATGCTGAGAAGTGCCAGAAAAGAGACGAAGGATTGCCAGCCAAACTGTGCTGATTTGCCCGCCATATCAGCAATACTTATTGGGCCACTGAGCTGCTTTAGGGAGGTCTCCCCGGTAACTAGACCAATCATCATTCGCGTCGAGACTTTGGTAATCAACCAAACCCGTTCACCCGCATAAATAAGTGAATCAATTGGACCGAGCTGAAGCTCAAACCATGTGGACTCTCCCCCGGCATCTTTACCTGGAATGGGTAGAATGCCCAAACGTGCAAAGGGGTCCGTGCCCGGGGAGAGGCGGGGCAATGCATCTCCCTTAAATTCCACGACGTGACGCTTTCCAGACTCTGCCTCTAGCTCTAGCGAGAAGCCGCGCTCTGCAGTAATTGCGTCTAATAAACGCCAACGCAAATCGTTCCAACTCACAATCGGTATAAATTCGTCATCGCCTGAAGTCTTCCAAGCCAAAATCTCATCGCCTTTTTCCATATCCAGCTGGGCTGCTATGGTTTGCTCAGCAGGCGCCTGTATTTGTGCAGGCAATTGGGGTACACCATTGATGTATATGAATGCCAACAAGATGACCGCTAATAAGAAGTTGGCAAGCGGACCAGCAGCAACAATGAATGAGCGCTGCCATAAAGGTTGGGTATCAAAGGCGACCGCTTGCTCCTCTGGTGAAATCTGCTGCTCGGAATCACGCCCATCCAAAAGCTTTACATAACCACCCAAAGGAATGGCAGCAATTACCCACTCAGTTCCAGACTTTGTTTTTAGGGTCAAAAGTGGTTTGCCAAAACCAACTGCAAACCGTAATACCTTAACCCCGCACATGCGAGCGGCACTGTAATGCCCAAACTCATGAAAACTCACCAAGATACCGATGGTGATTAAGAAATAAAGAAGTGTTGAAATCGCTTCCATGCTTATTGGCGTGCAATCCAATCACTGGTTCTAAGGCGAGCCTCTCGATCAACCGCTAAAACTTCATCTAAAGAGCCTGCCTTTTGACCGGGGAGTTGATTAAGCGCAAACTCAACAGCCTGCGCTATTTTTAAATACGGTAAGCGGCCTTCAAGAAAAGCAGCAACTGCAATCTCATTGGCAGCATTTAGAACCGTTGGGCTCGTCCCCCCCTGCTTTGCAGCAGCAAATGCAAGTCCTAAGCATGGGAAACGCTGCAGATCTGGTTCAGTAAAGTGCAAGCCTGATAACTGAGTCAAATCAAGAGGCGCAACGCCAGCATCGATTCGATTGGGCCAAGCTAAACCAAAAGCAATCGGTGTGCGCATATCTGGTTGCCCGAGTTGGGCCATGACCGAACCATCTCGATAACGCACCATGGAATGTACTACGCTCTCCGGATGAATGAGCACCTTAATTTGGTGGAGCGGCAAACCAAACAACCAATGCGCCTCAATCACCTCAAGACCCTTGTTCATCATCGTTGCAGAATCAACTGAAATTTTGCGACCCATCACCCAGTTCGGATGGGCGCATGCCTGATCCGGCGTGATATTGGCCAGCTGATCAATTGGAGTATTTCGGAAAGGGCCACCAGAAGCTGTCAACCAAATTTCTTCAACCCCTAAACGCTCTTTCATCCGTATTGTGTGTTTAGGATTTGTAAAGTGTGGTGGTAAGCACTGAAAAATTGCATTGTGTTCACTATCGATTGGCAGCAACTCTGCACCACCTCGGATTGCGGCATTCATAAAAATATCCCCAGACATCACCAGAGACTCTTTATTCGCAAGCAATACTCGTTTGCCAAGCTCAGCTGCTCGTAAGGTAGGTAAAAGACCCGCGGCACCAACAATGGCAGCCATGACGGTATCGCAGTCACTTTCTGAGACTGCGGTAATGAGACCGGCCTCGCCATGATGCACTGCAATCGATAGGCCCCGGCCTTCTAGGAGTTCCTGTAGCGTTTTTGCGTCAGTTGCAGAGTGAACGACTGCGATCTTGGGCTTGAACTCTAAACATTGCTCAGCCAAACGTTCGATTTGCCGACCTGCAGTGAGTGCAGTCACCCTAAATTGATCTCGATGAGCGCGCACCACATCAAGCGTATTCACGCCGATTGATCCGGTGGATCCTAAAATGCAAAGCTTTCGCGTGATGAGATCGTGCATAGTACGAGGTGGTTTTAGCTTCTCACCATTATCGAGAATAATGCGGCAATTGGCATGACGGGTAATAAAGCATCAACGCGATCCAAAAATCCGCCATGACCTGGTAATAAATGACTGCTGTCCTTCACTTTTGCAATCCGTTTGAGCTGCGACTCAAACAGATCTCCCATAATGCTATAAGCCACCAAAATTACCGTCATCAGGAGCATCCAACCCCAACCCCATTTACTCTGTGAAGCCCCAAATAGGGTATCGCCGGCAGGTAAATACCATGCACAGGCGGTCGCATACATCAAACAGAGTACTAAACCACCGACAGCCCCCTCCACTGACTTACCCGGACTAATTTGGCTCGCAAGCTTTCGTCGACCAAAGGACTTACCAACAAAATAGGCGCCAATATCAGCAAGCCAAACCAATATCAAAGCGCTCAATAACCACCACAAGCCAATCTCACGGAGCACATCCAAAGACAACCACGCGGTGGGCAAAATAATGAATCCAAGGACACTAAAAATAAATCGCCACCGCAACAATGAAAGATGAATTCCTTGGGATAGGATCATTGGCATACCAATTAACCAAAAGGCTAGAGCAATACTCAGTAAAGCAATTTCTACCGAGGGAATTGCGAAGAGCCCTAGAAAAAGAACAATCATGGCGCACACCAGAGCATAAAAATAAGCTGCATACGATGCATTGGGAGCGATTAAGCGACTCCACTCCCAAGCGGCTGCCACGAGAACCAAAAAAAATAAACCAGAGAGATAGATCGGGGGCAGCAAAAATAATACTGGCAACAAAATACCCAGCATAACGATAGCCGTTGCGATCCGAGTTTTAAGCATGCCAATTAGACGGCATCGGAGAGGGGCATCGGGTTGGATTCGTTCACCAATTGCGCACTGGTTCGACCAAAGCGACGCTCCCGTTGGGCGTACCAAAGAAAGGCTTTTTGCAGCTCCGTAGCATCAAAATCTGGCCAAAGAATGTCGGTGAAATACAGCTCGGTGTAGGCTAGTTGCCACAAAAGAAAATTACTGACCCGCTGTTCTCCACCTGTGCGAATAAATAGATCAGGCTCTGGCGCATAAGCCATGGAAAGATGAGGAGTTAACCACTCCTCTGGAATACTCCCAGGATCAAGATGGGGATTTTGAGCAAATGCTTTTTGCATAGCCTGCAAAATATCCCAACGACCGCCGTAATTGGCGGCAATCGTCAGGGTTAAGCGGTTGCAATCCTTGGTTTTTTCTTCCGAGAACTCAACCATATCGCTAATTGCGCTTCCGAAGCGACTAAGGTCGCCGATCATCTTGAGGCGAATATTATTTTCAGCAAGGCGCGTAACTTCTTTGCGGAGGGATTTAAGAAAGAGCTTCATTAAAAAGCCCACTTCTTCTGGGGGTCTTCGCCAGTTCTCCGAACTAAAGGCAAACAACGTTAAGTACTCAACGTTTTGCTTAACGCACTCCTCAACAACTTTGCGAACGGCCTCGAGTCCCTCTGAATGACCAGCCACGCGCGGCATAAATCGCTTGGTTGCCCATCGACCATTACCATCCATGATGATGGCCACATGCTTGGGAACACTACCAACGGCAGGAACGGCGAGCGTGGAGCTGGTAGTGGCTTGGGTCATTTGACCAAATCAAGACGGTTAAACCGTCATGATTTCCTTTTCCTTTTCAACCACTAATTTATCCACGTCTGCCACAAACTTATCAGTCAGTTTCTGGATCTCATCATGGGCACGACGTTCATCATCCTCGGAGATTTCCTTATCTTTGGTAAGCCGCTTTAAATGCTCATTGGCATCGCGTCGCAGATTACGAATCGCTACTTTAGTCTCTTCACCCTCCGCCTTTACGACCTTCGTGAGTTCTTTACGACGCTCTTCGGTCAAAGGAGGCATTGGTACCCGAATAACAGTGCCTTGGGTTGCGGGATTTAGACCAAGATCGGATTCGCGAATCGCTTTCTCAACCACTGCCACCATGTTTTTTTCCCAAGGAGTCACATTAATGGTACGCGCATCGGCGAGTCCCAAATTAGCTACTTGCGATATTGGTGTTGGATTACCGTAATAATCCACCATCAGATGCTCCAAAATACCGGGGTTGGCTCGACCAGTTCTAATTTTTGCGAGATTAGCCTTAAACGCCTCAATGGACTTTTGCATTTTTTGATCTGCATTGGTCTTTATTTGTCCAGCCGACATGCTACTCTCCTTTTAAACGTGAACTAGGGTACCCTCTGGTTCACCCCGAACAACACTTAATAATGCACCTGGTTTTAAGATCGAAAACACACGGATAGGTAATTTTCGATCACGGCATAAAGCAAATGCAGTTGCATCCATCACCTGAAGATTTTTGATGAGGCACTCATCAAAGGTAATTGTGGGATACAAGGTTGCGTTTGAATCTTTATTGGGATCGCTGCTGTAAATACCGTCAACCTTGGTTGCTTTGAGCATCACCTCAACACCCATTTCTGCAGCGCGTAATGCGGCGGCTGTATCAGTGGTAAAAAATGGATTACCCGTTCCAGCAGCAAAGATCACGACCTTGCCTTCTTTCATGGCTCGAATGGCTCTTGGCCGAATATAAGGCTCGACCACTTGATCCATCCGTAAAGCAGACTGCACTCGAGCCTCAACACCTTTTTGTCTGAGCGCATCTTGCAAGGCTAATGAGTTCATCATGGTAGCCAACATCCCCATGTAATCCGCAGTGGCCCGATCCATTCCAGCCGCACCGCCAGCTACCCCACGAAAGATATTGCCGCCGCCAATTACGATCGCTATTTCAACACCGAGTTGAACCACCTCAGCGATTTCGGTAACCATGGAATCAATCGTCTTCGGATTGATTCCATAGGCATCCTCACCCATCAGGGCCTCACCCGACAACTTCAGTAGAACGCGTTGATATCCCGGCATATACCTTACGCAGTTGCCTTTGCGGCAGCAACTTGGGCAGCGACTTCCGCAGCAAAATCGTCTTGACGCTTTTCAATTCCCTCACCTACCACATACAGAGTGAAGGATTTAATCGTCGTATTAGCTACTTTTAGCATTTGCTCAACGGTTTGCTTATCGTTCTTTACAAAGGCTTGGTTTAACAAAGAGACTTCCTTTAAATACTTTTGCACTGAACCCTCAACCATTTTGGCAGCGATATCGGCCGGCTTGCCCGACTCCAATGCCTTTTGCTCAGCAATCTTGCGCTCGGTAGCAATATTTTCTGCTGGAACATCCGCAGTTGATAGAGAAACGGGCTTCATTGCCGCAATATGCATAGCGACATCTTTTGCCGCCGTTGCATCGCCCTCAAACTCGACCATTACACCAATTCGGTTACCGTGGAGATAAGAAACCAATTGGCCGCCACCAGTAAAACGCTTAAAGCGGCGGGGGTTCATGTTCTCACCGATCTTTCCGATCAACTCGGTGCGCACGGCCTCGACAGGCTTACCATTGAGCTCAAGAGTAGCTAATGTGGCGACATCTGCAGGATTCTTCTCGGCAACCAGTTTGGCACAGCCATTACTAAACGCTAAGAAGTCATCATTTTTCGATACGAAATCAGTCTCGCAGTTCACTTCTAATAAAGCACCGGTTGTTCCCTGAATATAGGAAACAATGACACCTTCTGCGGCAATTCGTGAGGCGGCTTTACTGGCTTTGCTTCCCAGTTTCACGCGCAGAATTTCTTCGGCTTTGGCTAAATCACCATCGGCCTCCGTTAATGCTTTTTTGCACTCCATCATGGGAGCATCGGTTTTGGCGCGGAGTTCGCCAACCATTGCTGCAGTAATCGCGGGCATCAGTCTTCCTTCCCTTCTTCAACAAACTCTTCATCGCCCTCTTTAACCGAGTCCAAGACTTGCTGCACAGCATTTGCCTTACCTTCTAGGATGGCATCTGCGATTCCACGAACGTAAAGAATGACCGCTTTACTCGAGTCATCATTACCAGGAACAATGTAATCAACACCCTCTGGAGAATGGTTAGTATCCACCACAGCAATTACTGGGATACCTAACTTATTTGCTTCAGTAATAGCGATTTTGTGATAACCAACGTCTACAACAAAAATGGCGTCGGGGACACCATTGAGGTCCTGAATTCCGCCAAGTGATTTCTGTAACTTATCAAACTCGCGCTCATTGGTGAGGGCATCTTTTTTCGAGAGCTTCTCCCAATCACCAGCCTCTTTTGCGGCAGCCATGTCTTTTAAGCGTTTGATGGAGCCTTTAACCGTTTTGAAATTGGTAAGCGTACCTCCAAGCCAACGGCTATCAACGTATGGCATACCAGCGCGGGTCGCCTCTTGGGCAATAATTTCTCGCGACTGGCGCTTGGTACCAACAAAGAGAATCGTGCCACGATTAGCAGCCACCTGACGCACAAATTTCAGGGCATCCTGAAACATGGGCAGGGTCTTCTCTAAATTAATAATATGAATTTTGTTGCGATGGCCAAAAATATAAGGGGCCATCTTGGGGGACCAGAAGCGCGTTTGGTGACCAAAATGGCACCCAGCTTCCAGCATTTCACGCATTGTCACTGACATTACAATCTCCTAAGGGTTGGTTCTAAGATCAAGTCCTGACTGCGCTTAAAAACGCCACCCTGGATGGCTTGATCTGGGATTTCGGTCTCACCATAAGCCCGATTGCTAAATTATACCTTAAATATCAATCCACTAGTGATCAATCAATTACTCGATATCGATTGGATTCGGCCATAATATGACCTATGCATAGTGTATTTACTGATGAAAAAGACCTACAAGGGATGCGAGAAGCTGGCCGCCTAGCGAGCGAGGTTCTCGATTACATTGGCCCCTTTGTCAAACCCGGAGTTAGCACGGGGGAACTAGACCGTCTTTGCCACACTTATATGCGCGATGTTCAACACACCATTCCGGCCCCACTGAACTATCAACCTCCAGGCTACCCCCCCTTTCCGGCATCGATCTGCACCTCAGTGAATGATGTCATTTGCCATGGCATTCCAGGTGACAAAGTGCTTAAAAATGGGGATGTTGTCAATTTGGATATAACGGTAATCACCCAAGCCGGCTATTACGGGGATACCAGTCGGATGTTTGCGGTCGGTGATATTTCGATCCTTGCTACACGGCTCAATCAAATCACATTTGAATGCATGTGGCTTGGTATTGCCCAAGTCAAACCCGGAGCTCGTTTAGGCGATATTGGTTTTGCAATTCAATCGCATGCCGAACAGGCTGGCTATTCGGTGGTGCGCGAATACTGCGGCCATGGTATTGGCAAGGTATTTCATCAAGATCCTCAAATTCTTCATTATGGAAAGCCAGGTACGGGAGAGGTGTTAGAAGAGGGGATGACCTTTACGATTGAGCCAATGATCAATGCTGGTCGACGCGAGATTCGGACGATGCCGGATCAATGGACTGTGAAAACAAAAGATCGCAGCCTGTCAGCACAATGGGAGCACACCGTTTTGGTCACTCAACATGGCGTTGAGGTCTTAACCTGGTCTGCAGATACGCCCAAGGCTCCCGCTTGTGTTGGCAACCTAAGCTATCGACCGAGCGCAATCGCTGCTTAGTTTTACTTCATCCTCGCAAATTTGGCCATGAGTTCGGAATCCCATCCACTCAAAAATGCTCGCTCATTAGCGTGTTCTGATTTTTTAGCTCATCAGAACGTCGGCAAATTGATGCAACGTTTAACGCAAGCAACTGACCAACAACTTCTGGATTTATGGAATCGCTGCAATCTCAGTACGGATGCCGCTTTGCTAGCCGTTGGTGGCTATGGTCGCTCTGAACTCTTTCCATACTCAGACATTGATATCTTGATCTTACTTGATGACGCTCGAAGCACTGATCCTGAGTTGCAGTCCAATCTAGAATCTTTTATTGCGCTCTGTTGGGACTCTGGTCTAGAAATTGGCTCGGCCGTTCGTACTCTTTCGGAATGCCTATCCGAAGCGCAACACGACATTACAGTTCGCACCTCAGTGTTAGAAGCCCGCTTATTGGGTGGTCATCGCGGTCTATTCAAATTATTTAAGCGCAGCTTCGATGAGGCAATGGATCCCAAAACCTTCTTCCAGGCAAAGTTATTGGAACAGCAGCAGCGGCACTACAAGTATCAAGAAACTCCCAATGCACTCGAGCCAAACTGTAAAGAGAGTCCAGGGGGCTTACGTGATCTTCAAATCATCTTGTGGGTCAGTAAAGCAGCTTCGCTTGGCAATAGCTATACCGATTTATTTAAACGGGGTTTAATTACAGAACGCGAGCTCAAAGAACTTAGTCGCAATCAGAAGTTACTGCAAAACATTCGAGCGAATTTGCATTTACTTGCTAAGCGCCGCCAGGATGTTTTGGTATTTGATCTTCAAGCAGGTCTTGCTAAACAAACCGGTATTCATCAAGAATCTGGTCGACTTGCCAGCGAGGAGTTAATGCGCCGTTATTACTGGGCTGCGAAGGCCGTGAGCCAACTCAATACGATTCTTCTCCAAAACATTGAAGCAATCCTGTTCCCAAATGAATCGCGTACGACCTACCCCATCCCCGGATCCGATAACACCATGTTTATCGAACGCCAAGGTTTATTAGATATTGTCGATCCTCAGCTCTATCAAAAGCATCCCGAGCAAATATTACGAACATTTTTAGTGTTTGCCCAAAATCCAGCAATCAATGGCCTTTCAGCCTTCGTCTTTCGAGCACTCTATAACGCAAGGCAACTCATGAATGCGTCGTGGCGTAAGGATCCCCGCAATCGAGCGGTGTTTATGGAGCTACTCAAACTGCCCGATGGCGTAACTACCGCCTTTCGTCTTATGAATCAAACCAGTGTTCTGGGGCGCTACTTACCGTCGTTTCGGCGCATTGTTGGTCAAATGCAGCATGATTTATTTCATGTGTACACCGTGGATCAACACATCTTAATGGTCTTACGTAATGTGCGGCGTTTCTTGATCCTTGAGCATACGCATGAGTTTCCATTCTGTAGCAACCTCATTGCAAGCTTTGATAAAAACTGGATCATTGCCTTAGCTGCCCTCTTCCATGATATTGCGAAGGGTCGTGGTGGCGATCACTCCGAACTCGGAAAACGCGATGCGCGAACTTTTGCTAAAGAGCATGGCTTAGCCTCTGATGAAACCGAGTTGTTGGTTTGGCTAGTTGCCGAACATCTAACGATGAGTCAGATTGCTCAAAAGCAAGATATTACTGATCCTGCAGTAATTACCGCCTTTGCAAAAAGAATGCGTGACGAACGGCACTTGACCGCACTCTATTTACTGACCGTTGCGGATATCCGGGGTACCAGCCCTAAAGTCTGGAATGCTTGGAAAGGAAAGTTATTGGAGGATCTCTATCGAGCAACTCTACGAGTTCTAGGGGGCGCCAAACCTGATCCATCGTCTGAACTGATTCAACACAAAGAAGAAGCCCTAACCCAACTACGTTTAGCGGGAATTGATAATGAAGCGCCACAGGCCCTATGGCAACAATTGGATGTGGCCTTTTTCTTACGCCAAGAAGCGAGCGATATTGCGTGGCTTACCCGACACCTCTTTTCACACGTGCATACCAATGAACCCATTGTCCGCGCCCGACTTTCCCAGGCAGGTGAGGGGTTACAAGTTGCGGTTTATGTCAAAGACCAGCTGGATTTATTCGCACGAATTTGCGCCTATTTTGAGCGCCATCATTTTTCCATTTGGGATGCACGAATTCATACCACGAAGCATGGCTATGCCTTAGATACTTTCCAAATATCTGGCAGCCACCTAGTTGAAGAAGGTGGTAGTTATCGTGATTTGATTCAGTTAGTCGAATACGAACTCGCAGAGTCCATCAAAAAATCGGCGCCTCTACCTGAACCCAATATGGGACGCTTATCCCGACAGTCGAAGAGCTTTCCAATCCAAGCTCGCGTTAGCCTCCAACCGGATGAGCGCAATCAGTACTTTGCCCTCACCTTATCAGCGGCAGATCGTTCAGGGCTTTTATACGCGGTAGCAAAGGCCCTTGCCAAATACCAAATATCACTTCACACCGCCCGAATTAATACGCTAGGCGAACGCGTCGAGGACATCATGTTACTTGATGGCAGTAACCTCAGCAAGAACCCAAAACTACAAATTCAGCTTGAGACTGAGTTATTGGAAGTGTTAGCGGCCTAGAAGTTTGAATAAGGCTACTTCATCCAAAATGGGGATGCCAAGCTCAGTCGCTTTATCAAGCTTGCTTCCCGCTTCTGAGCCAGCAACCACGAATGAGGTTTTTTGAGAGACTGAGCCTGCTACTTTCGCTCCGGCTGCCTCGAGCAGTTCTTTTGCTTGGTCTCGAGAGAGTGTTGGCAGTGTTCCAGTTAAAACAAAAGTCTTACCGCTCAGATCAACGGTTGTGAATCGCTCTTCGTTTTGAAACTCAATTCCAGATACCAACAGTTGCTCGATCACCTCGCGGTTATGCGGTTCTGACATAAAACTAACAATTGAATCGGCAACTACTGGTCCAACGTCATTGACCATGAGTAATTCATACATTGGGGCATCCATTAAGGCATGAATACCTCCAAAGTGCTTCGCGAGATCTTTGGCAGTACTCTCTCCCACATGACGAATCCCTAATCCAAAGATAAATCGGGCCAAGGTGGTCTTCTTCGATTGCGCAATGGATTGCAAGAGGTTATCCGCAGACTTTTCCCCCATACGTTCCATGTTCACTAAAGCGGCAAAGCCTAAGCGATAGAGATCGGCTGGGGTGCGAACTAGATTGAGATCAACCATCTGATCCACAATTTTGTCACCCAAGCCTTCAATATCCATCGCGCGGCGCTGTGCAAAATGAAGCAGCGCTTGCTTGCGTTGTGCCGCGCAAAATAGACCCCCACTACAACGTGCAACCGCTTCATCCGATAAGCGCTCAATGTGCGACTCGCACACTGGACAATGAGTCGGCATAACAAATACTTGGGTTTTAGAAGGTCTGCGATCTAACACCACTGATACGATTTCTGGTATTACATCCCCCGCGCGACGAACGACCACTGTATCACCGATTCGGACATCTTTACGTCGTACCTCATCCTCGTTATGCAAAGTTGCATTGGTTACCGTAACACCCCCCACCAAAACTGGTGCTAAGCGTGCCACAGGAGTAATCGCTCCGGTTCTGCCTACTTGCACATCAATACCTAGGACCGTGGTGATTTCTTCTTGGGCAGGATATTTATGCGCGATGGCAAAGCGTGGTGCACGCGATACATAACCCAATTGCTGTTGCTCGGCCAACGAGTTCACTTTATAAACTACACCATCAATCTCATACGGTAATTGTTCGCGCTTAGCAGCAATCCCCGCGTAGAACTTCATTAAACCATCCAGTGATCTCACCACCGTTCGCTCTCGACAAACAGGCAAGCCAAGCACTTCGTACAGATTAAGTAACTCACTATGGGTTGAGGGTAGCCATTGACTTGGCTCTAAAGCACCTAGGCCGTAGGCAAAGAAGCTTAAGGGACGTTTTGCAGTGACCTTTGAATCCAGCTGACGCAAGCTTCCCGCCGCCGCATTGCGTGGGTTTGCAAACTCTTTTTCGCCACTTTTTGCAGCAGTTTTATTCATCGCCTCAAAATCGGCTCGATGCATGAATACTTCGCCACGAACTTCAATCACGTTTGGAAGATTGGGGCCTTGCAAACGCAAAGGGATTGCCCGAATCGTTCGAATATTGCTTGTTACATCCTCGCCACTTGCGCCGTCACCGCGGGTTGCGGCTTGGACTAAAACGCCGTTTTCATAGCGCAAGGAAATTGCCAAACCATCAAACTTCAGTTCGCACGCATATTCCACATGGTCTAGCCCTAAGCCTTCACGACAACGTCGATCAAATCCAATGAGTTCAGATTCCTCAAAAGCATTATTTAGGGAAAGCATTGGAACGGAGTGCTTGACCTCCATAAATTCTTTTAGAGGGGCGCCGCCAACCCGCTGCGATAAGGAGTCGGGGGTCACCCAATCCGGATGTTGGGCCTCAAGATCCAATAACTCACGATACAAGCGGTCATACTCAGCATCAGGAACTAAGGGTTGATCTAAAACGTAATACGCATGCTCGAGTCGGGCAAGCTCCCGCTGCAAATCGTGATAACGATCCGCAGCCGAGGATCTGTGTTGACTCAAGATCGAATCCTAAGAAAATAAACGAAGAGCCGCGCTTGACCCTGCTGGAATGCCTGCTTTATCAAGCTGTGCATAGAGAGAGTCAAGTTGCTCACGAATGATATAAACCGAGTTCTCGGTCAAGTGAACCCCGTTGTCATCAACCAAGCGCCCCTGCAAGGCCTGAGCAACATCGGCAGCCTCATTGAGCATCAGCTCAAAGGGTCGCAAATGACGGGCAACAACTGGCACCTCCAATAGAAAGGTAATCTGTCCAATTGGCGTTTGCCGATCCAAAGTCGCTGTTCGAAAGACTGTCTTACCATCGACCATGTATTCAAAAGAGTTGGCTGCAGTGTTTAGTCGATATCCTCTTTGCGTTAACGAAGACTCAATGTGAGGCCAAGACCATGTTTGCTGATCGAACACAATGTTCATTCCCAACAAAATGTCACTTTGAGCTGCTAAGGCATCTAACTCTTTTGCACTATCGAGCATCGCATTTACCGCTGGCATATCAATTTGGGCATCTAAGGACTCCGCCAAGGCCTGAACACGAGAACAAAAATCCGATAGCTCGAGAACCCCAATTGGACCACGTCGATTGGCGAGTTGAACCGCAAGCTGAATCTCAAGGTAAGCGTGATTCGCCTCAAGGGTTTCCCAAACGCCTTCCTGAGGGCCGGTTGCATGAAGACCATCGACCATCCATGGAATGGGAAGATCGGCCCAGGATTTCAGAGCCTCTAAGATTTCTATTCCAGAAATAGCCTGGTTAAAACGCAAGGCAATCACACAATCGATCCGAGGATCAATGGTTTGCGATCCGAGTTGTTGATTGAATGCGTCTACCGAAACAGGGGCGGTCTCGAGCGGCTCCGTGTTGAGAGTATTAGAACTTGGCTCAACACGCTCTTCCGTTTCATTTGATTTTGCTCGGGCATTACGGACGTTATAAATCACCACCCAAATTAAGAATAGAACCCCAACCGCTCCAAGTGCTAGTTGAAGCTCAGACAAACCCAATTGAGACGCGAACTGGTCAAGCGGCATTAAGCCGCCTCCACCATCGAAACAGCCGATGCAATATCAACGGCTACGATCCGCGATACGCCTTGTTCTTGCATCGTCACGCCAATCAATTGGCTGGCAATTTCCATGGTGATCTTGTTATGTGAAATGAAGACAAATTGGATTTTATCTGCCATTCTTGAGACCATCTCAGAATAGCGCATCGTGTTGGCATCATCAAGGGGGGCATCCACCTCATCAAGCAAACAGAATGGGGCAGGATTTAGCAAGAATAAGGAAAAGACCAGAGCAATTGCTGTCAAGGCTTTCTCACCACCCGAAAGCAAATGGATCGTGCTGTTTTTCTTGCCAGGTGGTTGTGCCATGACCTGCACACCCGCGTCCAAAATCTCTTCACCGGTCATGACTAATTGCGCATGACCGCCACCAAAGAGTTCTGGGAATAATCGCCCGAAATGCGTATTCACCTGATCAAATGTACCTTGCAATAAATCACGTGTTTCTGCATCAATCTTCGCAATCGCATCGGTCAAGGTCTGAATCGCCTCATTTAAATCGGCTGATTGCGCATCCAAGAATGACTTGCGCTCGCGGCTGCTTGATAGCTCCTCAAGAGCGGCCATATTTACCGGTCCTAGTGATTGGATCTCATTATTCAGGCGCGTGACTTCGCCTTGCAAGCTACTTGCACGCAGATCGGGGCTGTAACGCTCGGCAAGGGCTTGGAAATCTGCCTCGTCATCATTCAATAGGGTTGTGAACTGTTCGTAACTTAAGCGGGCTGCCTGCTCTCGCAACTGCAGATCAACCACTCGGTCGCGCATCGGCTGCAGGGTTTGCTCGAGCATTAAACGTGCTTCATCAGCCTGACGCAATTGGTGTTGCATTGCCTCTTGCTCCGTTCTCGCCTTTGCTAACGCAGCTTCACGCTCAGAACGGGTTACCAATAAGCTTTGTAATTTATTTTGCGCAGCCTCATCGCTTAAGGTTTTCAACTCATTTTGATTGGCATCAAAACGGTCCTGAAGTTCCATAATTTGGGTTCTGGCGGTACTTTGATCGCGCTGTAGATCGCTAATTCGTTGCTGTAAAGAGCGGGTATTAAATGCGGCCTCTTGGGCAGTCATTTCTGCTTGACGCACGGCAAGACGTAATTGCTCCCGAGATGCGCTGGCCCGCTCTAAGCCATTCTGAGCAGTAGCGAGCTGAGACTCTAGAGTCGCTTTTTGAGCGTTGGCATCATGGAGCTGCCCCTCGGTTTGGGTCTTCGCCTCGGAAATACTCTTTAGCTGTTGATTGATTTCCGATAACTCAGAATCGATTTGTGCAGCCCGGGTGCTGTACTGCTCTTTAGCTTGCACTAGCTGCATTTTTTCAACTTCAAAGGCATGCGCCTCCTGAACCGCTTGATCGGCTGCGATTCGGGACTGATCGGCAGCAGCACGTGCAGCCTGGTAGTTCGCATTGGCTTGTTCGAGCTCGCTTTGTAACTCGCTCTGAATCAACTGCTGTGCTTTGAGTTGTTTCTCAAGGCTTGCCATTTCTTGTGCACGAACCAACATCCCGGCCTGTTCAGAATCAGGCGCATACAACTGAATACCAGCTCGTGTTACCAGATGCCCTTGTGCAGTAACTAACGCAGCACCACGGCCGAGCTGCGTCCGTCGGCGTAAAGCATCTTCCAAGGTGTCGGCAATATAAATATTACTTAGCCACTCTTGCAAAACATTGGAAATCACACCAGATGCTTGAACTCGAGAAAGAAATGGCACAAATCCGGATGGAGCCTTAATATCGCCCGACTCTAAATCATCCGTTAAGAGAATAGCCAAACGGCTTGGTGGTGCCTCTTTAGCTAGGCTTAGGGTCTCACTCAGACTTTTACCAGTTAATGCCGCTAGGCGTTCACGCAAAACAGATTCGAGAGCAGGTTCCCACCCTTTTTCAACCTTGAGCTCTTGCCAGAGACGTTTACTCTCTTTTAAACCTTTGCTTTCTAACCACGGACCGATCTTGCCTTGTGCTTGAACGCTTGCTTGTAAAGCAGTGAGCGCACTAAGTTTAGCCTCGCTTTGCTGCACATCCTGATTAGCCTTTTGTATCTGATCCAATGCCGACTGACGCTTAGCGTCAGTTGCGGGTACGTGTTCTTGATTCTGAGAAGCCTTTGCTTTTGCCTCATCGGCTTTGCGTTGAGCCATGATGTGTCGATCCGTGGCCATTTGAAGGGCTTCTTCATCTGGTTTGCGCATCGTCGCCAACTCATCCTGCAAACGCGTTGACCGAGCAGTGGCATCCTCAAACTGCACCGCACCAGCATGAATACGCTCTTGCAAACTAACGAGTTGTTGCTCAAGGCTCGCTAATGCAGAGCGTGCCTCATCAAGTGCTTGGGTCGCCAACTGAAAACACTCATCTTGATTTGGTGATTGCGCTTGAAGGTCGCAAAACTCTGCTTGCAGTTTTGCTTCGTTTTCGCTGGCTGCCCGAAACTCCTGCTCCGCTTGACGCTGAGCTTGAGCGGCCTCTTTCTCTTGCGTCGTCCAACGATCAAGTTGCGCTTGTAAATCAGCCACTTGATCATGAAGGCGCTGACGAGATTCTTGAACGTATTTAATCTCTGCTTCAACTTGACTAATTTCCGCATTCGTTTCGTACAAATCACCTTGAGCTTTTGACACCACATCCTGCAGTGCATACTGCTCGGTGCGCATTGTTTCCAATTCAGCTTCTGCGTGACGCAGCTTCGCAGTTTCCTCTTCCAGCTTCACTTGGGTTTCACGGATCGAATTGGCGTGTTTCTCTTGCTCCTTGCCCGATTCCGTTTGCTTCACAAACCAGAGTAGTTGCTGCTGCGCTTTCATTTGATTCTGAAGTTCGTTGTGACGACTGGCTACCTGAGCCTGCGCCTCCAAGCGTGCTAACTGCTGCTCCAGCTCCCGCAAAATGTCCTGTACGCGCACCAGGTTCTCTTGGGTATCTTCTAGGCGGGCAGCGGTTTCTTTACGGCGCTCCTTATATTTCGAGACGCCGGCAGCCTCTTCCAAAAACACCCGCAACTCTTCAGGCTTTGACTCCAAAATACGAGAAATAGTGCCCTGACCAATAATGGCATAAGCGCGCGGACCAAGGCCAGTTCCGAGAAAGATATCCTGAACGTCCTTGCGTCGCACCACTTGGTTATTGATGTAGTAACTGGAGTTGCCGTCGCGGGTCAAGACCCGCTTGACTGAAAGCTCAGCAAAACTTGACCATTGACCCTGCGCACGACCATTGGCATTGTCAAAAATGAGCTCAACACTGGCGCGGCCGGATGGCTTTCGTAAGCCAGAGCCATTAAAAATAACGTCTTGCATTGACTCGCCACGCAACTCACTTGCCCGCGATTCTCCGAGTACCCAGCGAACTGCATCAATGATGTTTGATTTGCCACAACCATTCGGACCAACCACACCAATTAACTGGCCGGGTAACTCAAAATGGGTTGGGTCAACAAAAGATTTAAAGCCAGATAATTTGATTGATTTGAGTTGCACGGATGTTCTTCTTAATAAGGCAAATTAGGGACTTAATGGTCTAAACGCTGTAAGCCATGATGATAACAATCTCAGGGGCATTTAACCCTTCCGTGCAAGCCCTAATATAATGATGATTGAGCAATAAAAAATCAATTTTTCTAAAAATCCTTATCAATCCTATGGTTACCTCTCCTTATGACGCAAGCCCTACAAAACACCATTGATCAAGCCTGGGAAAACCGCAGCAATCTGTCCCCAAGCTCCGCTCCGACCGATATCAAACAAGCAGTCAGCACGGTTTTAGAAGGTCTTAACAATGGTTCGATCCGAGTTGCTGAAAAACGGGCAGTTGGTCAATGGGATGTCAATCAATGGGTCAAAAAGGCGGTTCTACTTTCGTTTCGCCTTGAGGACAATCAACCAATGGCTGCAGGTGGGTTTACTCAGTTTTACGATAAGGTGCCTAGCAAATTCATCAATTACTCTCCCGAAGACTTTGCTAAGGGCGGATTTCGGGTGGTACCACCTGCTTTTGCCCGTCGCGGGTCATTCATTGGCAAAAACGTTGTGCTCATGCCTTCGTATGTGAATATTGGCGCCTACGTGGACGATGGCACGATGGTCGATACTTGGGCCACGGTCGGATCATGCGCACAAATCGGTAAAAACGTTCACCTCTCTGGCGGCGTTGGTATTGGTGGTGTTCTAGAACCCATTCAAGCAGGCCCTGTCATCATCGAAGACAACTGCTTTATTGGCGCACGCTCTGAGGTGGTTGAGGGAGTTGTAATCGAAGAGAACAGCGTTCTCTCGATGGGTGTCTATATTGGCCAGAGCACCAAGATTTATGACCGCGAGACCGGTGAGGTTCATTATGGTCGGGTGCCGGCAGGATCGGTAGTGGTTCCAGGATCGATTCCAGCGAGTAACGGTAAATACAGTCTGTATGCGGCAGTGATTGTGAAAAAAGTGGATGCCCAGACTCGGGCAAAAACAGCGATTAACGAACTCTTGCGTGACTAATTGATGACCTCGGCCCTTTCGCTGACTAAAGAACTAATTGCATGTCGCTCGGTCACCCCTGCGGATGGCGGTTGCCAAGAACTGATTGCAAAGAGGTTAACAGCGATCGGCTTTGAAGTTGAAACCATCGTTAGCGGACCAAAGGAATTTCAAGTAACCAATCTTTGGGCAATTAAACGGGGTTCTAATCCTCAAGGAAAAGTATTGGCCTTTGCTGGACACACAGACGTTGTACCTACTGGGCCACTTGAGCAGTGGACCAATGATCCCTTTATACCCACGGAGCGTGATCAATTTCTGTACGGTCGCGGCGCGGCAGATATGAAAACTTCCCTCGCGGGGTTTGTGGTGGCAACCGAAGAATTTGTGAAAACACACCCCAATCACTCTGGATCGATTGCGTTTTTAATTACAAGTGATGAAGAAGGTCCCGCCCATGATGGCACTGTGATCGTATGCGATCTTCTTAAAAAGCGGGGTCAGAAACTGGATTACTGCATCATTGGTGAACCCACATCCGTCGAGCGTTTAGGCGACATGATCAAAAATGGGCGCCGTGGGTCGCTCTCAGGAAAACTCAAAGTCAAAGGGGTGCAGGCACATATCGCCTACCCCCACTTAGGGCGTAATCCAATTCATGAGATTGCTCCAGCACTTGCAGCGTTGGTGGCCAAGGAGTGGGATCATGGTAATCAGTACTTTCAACCAACTAGCTTTCAGATCTCAAATGTTCATGCGGGCACAGGCGCAAACAATATTATTCCGGGTGAGTTGGTGATTGACTTTAATTTCCGATTCTCAACCGAAAGCACGCCAGAGCAATTAAAAGCGGGGGTTGAATCGATCTTGCGAGAGGCTAATCTTCAGTTCAGTATCGACTGGACTTTAGGTGGTGAGCCGTTTTTAACTGGTGATCGGGAATTAGCGGGCGCTATGCGCGAGGCTATTTTGGCAGAGACTGAAGTTCAAACCGAGCTCTCGACCACCGGTGGCACCAGCGATGGTCGATTCATTGCCAAAATTTGCTCCCAACTCATTGAGTTTGGGCCTGTGAATGCAACCAGTCACAAGATTGATGAACGTGTGGTACTGAACTCGATTGAACCCCTGAAAAATATTTATCGTCGCGCACTCGAAAAGCTAATTGCCTAAAGATTTGCTGGGTTAACCTATTTGCATGGACCCCATTCCCATACCAACTAATTTGACCGTGATGACAATTGATGCATGTTGTCAACGTGTTCAGAATCTTTTGGAGTCAGCCGATCTTCATTACGGACATGGTGCGAGTGATGCGCAGTCCGAAGCATTGTGGATTGTCAGCAAACAATTAGAGCAATCGCCCTCCGAAACACTCGAACAATTGGAATTCACGATTTCTGAAGAGCTCAACCAAAAAGCACTGGAGATCGCTAAAAAACGGATTGAATCACGTCAACCCCTAGCCTATCTATTGGGTGAGGCGTGGTTAATGGGAGTTCCCTTTGACTGCACTCCGCAAAGCATCATCCCGCGTTCATTCATCGCTGAGTTAATTGTTCATGAATCGCTTGAGTCCTGGTTGCCTGCCGATGGTCAGGTGCTTGATTTATGCACTGGTAATGGTTCGTTGGCAGTACTGATGGCACTTTGCTACCCTGATCTTCAGGTTACAGCGAGCGATCTTTCTCTGCCAGCCCTCGCTCTCGCTGCTCGTAATCTTGATCGCCATCACTTAAGTGACCGTATTGAATTACTGCATGGAGATCTATGGGAACCGATTGCAAAGCAGGATTTGCAATTTGATTTAATTATTTGTAATCCACCCTATGTCAATGAGCAATCGATGCAAGGCCTGCCACCCGAGTACCGTGCTGAACCACGCGAAGCGCTTGCTGGTGGGGCAGATGGCATGGATCTGATTCGTCAGATTATTTACTCCGCCAGTGAATACCTCCATGAACGCGGCGCATTAGTACTTGAAATTGGCAATGAGTATGATCATTTCCAAAAAGCCTTTGGGCATCTTTCCCCAATCTGGATGGAGGTATCGGCAGGTGATCGGCAGGTCTGTTTGATTGAGGCAGAAGATTTACGTCGCTAACACTTTCTAAAACAGGTCGTTTACAGCAGCGATCGCCTCATCAATCCGCTCGACTGCAATCATTTGGATATCAGCAATTTTCGATTTTGGCAAATTAGCTTTTGGAATAATTGCGATCTTAAATCCCAATTTGGCAGCCTCCTTAAGTCTCTCCTGACCTCGCGGGCATGGGCGAATTTCTCCTGCCAAACCAACCTCCCCAAAGACCACCAAATGCTTTGGTAGAGCGCGATTACGGATCGACGATGTGATGGCAAGTAGAACCGCAAGGTCAGCAGCAGGCTCAGTAATCTTGACTCCACCCACAGCATTTAGAAAGACATCTTGATCAAAGCAGGCGATGCCTGCGTGACGGTGCAAAACTGCTAACAGCATAGCCAAGCGTGCCTGCTCTAAACCCACCGCCAAGCGCCTAGGATTCGGAATATGCGCCGTATCAACCAGCGCCTGAATCTCAACCAACAGCGGTCGACTACCCTCTTGGGTTACCAGTACACAGGAACCAGGCACCGTTTGCGGATGTTGCGACAGAAAAAGTGCGGAAGGATTGTTAACCCCTTTAAGACCTTTCTCGGTCATAGCAAAGACGCCAAGCTCGTTAACTGCGCCAAAGCGGTTTTTAATTGAGCGCACTAGGCGAAATGACGAATGCGTATCGCCCTCGAAATACAAAACGGTATCCACGATATGCTCCAGCACACGAGGACCGGCCAGATGACCATCTTTCGTAACGTGGCCAACCAATAAAATACAGATACCGCTTGATTTCGCTAAACGCGTTAATTGGGCGGCGCACTCACGAACTTGCGCAACCGATCCAGGCGCGGATGTAAATGCCTCGGAATAGAGCGTTTGAATCGAGTCAACCACCAATACCTGCGGCTGCGCAGCCTCAACCGATAGCAATAACTTTTCGAGCTGAATCTCTGCCAAGATTTCAAGTTGAGGCGCATTGAGGGAAATTCGCTGAGCACGCAATGCAATTTGAGCAGCAGACTCCTCCCCGGAGCTATATAAAACATCGACCCCTTGCATACTTAGCTCGGCTAAGGCTTGCAATAATAAGGTCGACTTACCAATGCCTGGATCACCGCCGAGTAAGACTACACCACCCGCCACCAATCCTCCACCCAAGACGCGATCGAGTTCAACAATTCCGGTTGGCAATCGTGGCGAATCCTGTGCCTCAATACTCACTAATTTTTGTCGTGGGATTGACTTGGCAAGCCCGTGAAAACGATGGTTTGTAGTCTCGGCCAGAGACTCTTCAAGCGTGTTCCATGCGTCGCATGCAGGGCATTGTCCCTGCCATTTTGGAGAACTGCCCCCACACGCTTGACAAACATAAAGTGTTTTGGTCTTTGCCATATTAATCTAATTTCACACCCGACTTATTTTCCTGAGCGCGTCGCGGGGCATCCTTGCGCCGCTCCTCAAGGTCAGCAGCGCGTGCAGTCGCATCTTTTTGTTTTTGCAAAAATGCTTTTTCATTCTCAGCACGCTCTTGTGCACGTTTGGGATCGGCTCGTTCAGCAGCCCGGCGGGCATCGCGTTCCGTTTTGATTCGCTCATTGATAAAGCGTTGGTTTTCATTAAGCAAAACCTCTTGCGCCCGAATCGGATCAATTTCACGTCGATACTTTGCACGCGCATCACTAAGGCAAGAGTTAACAAAAAACTTGTCATAACACTCCGCACTCGTTTTCTTCCAATGATATTCAACCCATTCGCGCTGCAAAGTTAATTGGGCTTCGATTTGATTGAGCTTTTCAAGCTCAAGCTCATCACTCGTCATCGCATGAACTGGAGCAACGGACATTGCCAACAGAATGGCAAAAGCCCATGATCGATTTTGATCCGTCATTAAATCTCAACCTTGGCGCCCAACTCGACTAAACGATTGGCTGGAATGTTATAGAAATCCGATGGCTTGGCCGCGTTTTGCATCATCCATGCAAAAAGACGCTCACGCCATACCGCCATGCCTGGGGATTTGGATGGCGTAATGGCATCACGCGCTAGGAAGAAGGTGGTATCCATCAGATCAAAGGGCAAGCCATACTGCTTGGTAATCAAGTCAAGTACTTTATTAATGTCAGGCGTTTCTTTAAAGCCATGCACACTGCGCACAACATACACATTTCCACCAAGGTCTTTCAAAGACAAGCGATCTTCATCTCGTACAAAAGGCACGTCCCAAGTACTCAATTTTAAGAAAAAGACGCGGTCATGCATCACATGGTTGTGTTTTAAGTTATGCAGCATTGCCGCAGGTACAAAATCGATATGCGGGGTCAGAAAAATAGAGGTGCCCTCGACTCGATGCGGTGGATGAGCCAATAGATTCTTAATGAATCCCTCAAGCGGAATGGATTCAATAATCAACTTATCGCGCAAGAGTTTGCGTCCCCGATACCAAGTCAGCGAGCAGGCGAACATCACCAGAGCCAGTGTGATGGGATACCAGCCACCATCCTTGATCTTAATTAAGGTAGCGGTCCAAAAGCCGATATCAATTACTAAAAAGATCACGATCATGCACAAAATAATGATCGGATTAATATGCCACTCCCGACGCATCACAATGCTTAACAAAATTGTGGTCACTAGCATCGTGGAGGTAACGGATAGTCCGTATGCTGCTGCCAAACTCACAGACTCCCTAAACTCCAACACGGTGACGATTACCATAATGAGAAGCGCCCAATTGACAGCTGGTATGTAAATCTGACCGCGCTGAGAGTCTGAGGTATGCAAAATATTCATGCGAGGAATGAAGCCCAGCAGAATTCCTTGATTCACCATGGAATAGGCGCCAGAGATAACTGCCTGAGACGCAATCACGGTTGCAGCTGTTGCCAGACCTACTATGGGCCACAAAGCCCACTCCGGAACCATAAGATAAAACGGGTTTGATATGGCATTTGGATTTGATAACAGCAGAGCACCTTGGCCTAGATAATTAAGGAGCAAGCAAGGCAAGGCAATCGTTAGCCATGTAAGACGTACAGGATTTTTTCCAAAGTGCCCCATGTCAAGATACAAGGCTTCAACACCGGTTACCACCAAGACAACAGCACCTAGAACAATGTAAGCTGTAACCGGATGATCGGAGATAAAGTTGATGGCATAGAGGGGATTAAACGCATAAATAATGTCGGGCGACTTGGTTATATTCATCACGCCTAAGCCAGCCAAGACCAAAAACCAAACTAAAGTAATAGGCCCAAATAATTGCCCCACAGCGGCAGTGCCGTATTTCTGGATTAGAAATAGACAAACCAAAATTAGTAATGAGATTGGGATTACTGCATCTGCCAAGTTGGGGGTTGCGATTGCGATACCCTCAACAGCAGAAAGCACAGAAATTGCTGGGGTAATCACAGACTCACCTAACAACATACAAGCACCCAGCATCCCGAGCACCATCACCAAGAAATACTGCTTCGAATCACTTTTCATAGAACGCAAAGTAAGCGCCATCAGCGATAGAATGCCGCCCTCACCTTTGTTGTCTGCTCGCATCACTATGAAGACATACTTGAAGGTCACCACAACCAGAAGAGCCCAGATCATCATCGAGATCACACCAAATAGGGCTTCGTTCGAGTACGCAATACCATGCTCTGGGCTAAAGCATTCTTTAAGAGCGTACAACGGGCTAGTACCAATATCCCCGAAGACAATACCCATTGCCGCAAGCATCATGATTGGCAAACTCTTCTTCTGATGCTCACCACCACTAGGAATCTCAACTGGCTCTAATAGGGATGAATTTGAGTACTCAGGCTTACTAATCGTCATTCAACAATTGGGTAAAAATGATCTTGTGGCTATGATACGCCCTTTAAACCACTTAAAACAGGAAAGAGCTCGACAAGTAAAAGCAAAAAATGGTAGAATTTAAGGCTCAGGCGCGGGGTGGAGCAGTCTGGCAGCTCGTCGGGCTCATAACCCGAAGGTCATAGGTTCAAATCCTATCCCCGCAACCAATATTCATAAGGGTTTCATGGCGATAACGCTCTTGAAGCCCTTTTTCATTTCTACAAAATGTAGGGGCTATGTAGAGAATTTACGCGCCTTGAAATTTGGAAATAAAAAAGCACAAACTGGTAGTTTTTTAAAATAAAAAATTTTTTTAAAATTTGTAGCCTAAACCAATCAGAAAATTAATAGTATTCGGTTTTGAGTTACTTGTCGTTTCGATTAGAGTTTTGCCTCTGTAAGAGGTGTAATTACCCTCAGCAAATCCATATAATCCACCTTTAATAATTTGCTTAAAACCAATTCCTAATAAATAACCATTAAAAATATAAGAATCGATATCGCCATTATTATCAGTCGTTTGTGAATACATTCGTGTATATCCAACTTTGGTAAATACAAGTTTATTTTGGTCAATTATCAGTGCCGGAGAAATAAAAACATTAAATGATTTTTTCTTCTTAAATTCATTAGGTTCATCTGTAACATTATTATTATGAAAATCTGCTGTCCATTTAGCGTTTGAAGTTGTAAGAGGCGAATACTCTACTCCAATACCTAATAGGAATGAGTTACTAATGCCAAAGTAAGAGCCAATTGAAATATTTCCTATTAAACCACTTTGATTATTTGAGTTTACGACAGTGAAAGCATTACCACTAGGTATATGTGTTCCATTTGAAATCTTTGGATTAGTTGACTCATATCCAAGACCAACTTGCCCATAGAAACCTTCAAATTTAGACTGTGCATTTGCACTTTGAACTAGACAAAAAATCGCTGTAGCAAATAATAATTTATTCATTTCATTTCCGGTCCGCCTAACTGGGCTACCCGCACTACATCAGCGCGCGTCATCATTTGGCTTAATTTGTTTTTCTTGGCTCAAGGTTCGTCCAGGTCACTGGCTCAATACGACGGGCATCCACCCGCAAATCAAATACATCAAAGCGATTGTAATAACCGACAACATCATGAAATTGTTTGGGCTCAATGCACTGGTTCAAATCAAAATCAGCATAAATGATGCCTTCTGATTTTTGTAAAGTCTGCCCAAATTGCGCACCAGTCGGATTTACAAAGAAGGATTCAGCGCCTGGGGTCTTTTCAAGGATTGGAGCAACCGTTGGATCACGTTTTACTAAGAAATCAAACATGGGTTTATCCATAAACCCTGCGCATACAATGCCAAAGCATTTAGCTTCAAAGGAATGGGCGGATGCACGAATGCGATTCGCTTCTAAATTATTGTAGTTACCTGACCCGGTAGGATTTCGCGTGGGCCAAATTGTTAAAGAGCGTGGAGCTTGAAATGAAAAAAGCCCCATAAGAGGGGCTTAGCCGTTTTGTTACCTAGTACTAGGTCACATATGCTTTCGCAGACCACCTTGCTCGGTTAGCAGGTTGGTGAGGCTTTCGCCCGTCTCTGTATGTAAACCTCTATATTAAATACTTTGGGTATTTTTTTCAAGTATTTTTTTAGTTTGCGGCCCATAAACAACAGTGTGAGAATGAGCGTATGGCACAGATCATGGATGGCTTTCAAGAGGGAGTGGTGCGCACCGCGCATGCGGAGGGGGAGATCACAATCGCCTATCAAATCGCTGGTTCCGGTCCTCCTTTATTGCTCTTACACGGCTTTCCCCAAACGAAAATGATTTGGCATCGAGTGGCCCCTGCCTTGGCAGAGCACTTCACTGTGATTGCGTCAGACCTGCGTGGTTATGGTGCTTCGTCTAAGCCACCTGGTTTAGCCGATCATTCGAACTATTCCAAGCGTGCCATGGCAAGCGATCAGGCGCAACTTATGAATGCCTTGGGGTTTAGCCAATACAGTGTCTTGGGGCACGATCGGGGTGGACGAGTCGCGCACCGCTTGGCCTTGGATTATAGCGATCAGGTAAATAAATTAATGGTCTTAGATATCTCACCAACGCTTGCGATGTATGAACAAACCACGATGCAATTTGCAAGTAGCTATTGGCATTGGTTTTTCTTAATTCAAAAAGCACCGATTCCTGAGACCATGATCGGTGCCAATACCGAATTTTTCATG
>Ga0194130_10002259_pt1 | contig 28298 bp, 19 predicted proteins | sample TA2KigsurfametaG_FD_160084 | JGI IMG/M metagenome (GOLD analysis project Ga0194130, IMG submission 160084) | Freshwater microbial communities from Lake Tanganyika, Tanzania - TA2015050 Kigoma 12 surface | ecosystem: Environmental > Aquatic > Freshwater > Lake | place: Tanzania: Lake Tanganyika...
CAACTCACTCAGGCCGCACTCGGCCCTCCAGGGGCGTACGCCCCTGGAGGCAGCTCAACAGGGAGTTGCCGCATGACTACATCCACCCACTCTCATGAGGCCTGGACCGACGAAGGGGGTCACGTCAGTTAACCAGATAGTATTTTGGAGTAGACCTTTGCTGTGGTATCTGCGGTGTTTTGCCAGCTGTACCGCTTAGCATGCTCTAATCCCTTATGGCTCAGCTCCTTTTGAAGTTTACTTGATTGAATTACTTCAATAATAGCCCCTCCAATTGCCTTTGGTGAAGTCGGGTCTGTTAAATAGACAGAGTTCACGCTAGTTTCTTCTATGATGGGAATTGGAGAGGCAATCACGGGCGTTCCAACTTTCATCGACTCCAACACGGGAAGACCAAAGCCTTCCGCCCACGAAACAAATAATGTTAACACCGCTTTTCTATACAGACAGTCCAATAATATATCAGGAATAGAGCCAAGCACAATGATTTTCTCCGAAACTGAGCTGTTAGTAATGCGACTCATAATGCCACCAGCTTTCCAGCCAATCTTGCCTACAAGGATCAGCTTTAGGTTTTTCGAGATAGAATTCTCCACTGCAAATTCAAAGCCTGCTACCAAATTTTCATGGTTCTTTCGTGGCTCAATTGTTCCAACTGCCAGACAGATTAAATCATCTTCGTCTATGCCGTAATGTGCACAAAAAATGCTCCAATCTTCCCCCCTCTCCGCATATGTTTCACAAATATCACCTGCTAAGGGAACTACGTGAATATGAGATGCTGGGAACTGAGGTAGCACTCGCACAACATCACGACGCGTGGCATTTGAAACACAAATAATATGATCCCGCATTCCAAAAGAATTGAGAGCTTTTCTAAAACTTCTTACGCTATCGCTCACAAAATACTCAGGCATTACCAACGGAAGTATGTCATGTATTGTTCTCACGCAAATGACATTCTTGTAGCCCCCCATAGCCTTCGAAAGGAGATGAAATGGGCTATGAAAAAGCATTGTCTGCGCTGGGTTAAGGTATCCGCGAAGACGGGCATAATTAATTGTATTGTAGAGTTTTGTTTCTGTGGCTTTTTCAAGGATTGTTTTCAATGTGTTGCGGCATTCGATGCGTTGATAATTAAATATTTTCTTCGAGGAGTTCTCATCCTTGCAATTAAGGAACTGCCCCCAGCTGACTACCCTTTTCTTATAGCGCTTCTCTGATTCTAATAGGTCTAGCCAAGCCCAAGGGATATCCAATAAATCAGAGCAGATCGGTCGCAGTTTTATATCGTCAATTTGGCTTAAACCATTTTGCAATGAACGTGCATAGCGATACACTCCTGCGCGATGACCAGTGCGTGCAGCGATGGCAAACACTTTTTTGTCATAAAAAACATCCACGTCAATCACCTTCCTTGTGGGCCAGCAGTTGACGAATTATTGTTGAGTTACGGAGAAATGTCATACACTTTATTGTCGGCTGTGGCCAATGTATAGTAGAGGTTCAGTCGCCTTCCGGCGCAATATCACAATTAATCCTATCACCTTCCGACATGTCCGATCATCGCTCCGAGAAACTATTGTCACAAATTAATTCAAGAATACCTGCTGGTGTCGATTGGAAATTAGGAGCACTTAACTACTTAGACAATTTGTTTGTTGGTGAACAAAAAGACTCGATGATTCGATTTCACCTGACCAAACCCTTTGTCTCTTTGCATAAGCCGAACAGCATAATTAATGAACAGCTCAAGGAATTTACACGAGAAATAGGATTTTTTGCCAACTTACTTGCAACGTTAAATTTACCAGCATCAGCTTCTTTCCTTGATGTTGCTTGTGGTACAGGATGGGTCAGTCACTATCTTGGGAAGCTTGGTCTACAGGTCACTGGCTTTGATATCAGTGAAGCCATGATTGCGCTTGCAGAGCAAAGAATTTCAGCTGATCCATGGCCGACCACAACTGGTGAACCCCCCAAAATTGATTTTTTTGTCCATGACATTGAAGAGTCGCCACTGCCCACGACAGATCGCTTCGATGTAGCCATTCTAGAATCTGCGCTCCATCATTTTGTTGATCCAGTGAAGGTTTTGAGTCATATACGCAAGAATCTAACTAAGAATGGCATTGTGATCATCATAGAGGGTAGTTCGGATGGGCAAGATTCTCATTGTAAGGAGGTGATGGAAAAATACGACACCCTTGAGCGACCTTATACACCGGAAGAGCTTGGAGAAATTATCAATTGTGCTGGTTTTCCCTCTCATCGGCGTATGGTTCCTATCTCTGGCTTTTTCCATCCCGGATTCACTACTCTTCGTCGAGTGCAGGGTTTACTGTGTGAAGATCGTTCTTGGAACACATTCATCGCATTCAATTCCCATGATGCTCAATCTCTAGTCTTTTTGCAAGGTGCAGAAGAACCAATTGAATACCTAGTTGATGCAACTGGTGACCTTGTTGAAGATCTTGAGACAGAACATTGGATTGGCCCATCTTCCCGTTTGCTGCTAAATCGGCCTGACCAGCAAATGTGTGAGATCGTTTTCCGAACCCCCTTGCCAAACCTTTCAGGGCATCCGACTAGAGTTGTACTTATTGATTGTTTAACTGAAAGTTCAATATATCAATTTACTATTCTTCCACGGCAAGACCAGGATGGTGAAATTCGTTTGCTGCTTCCGCTTCATGAAGGTAAGGCAAATGTCGAACTTTTTTGCTCAGGTCTTTTTTCACCGTCCTGGATTTTTGAGAGTGATGACTATCGGCTTTTGAGTGGGCGTGTCATGCTATCCAATAGTTCGGCTAGGCCTCAACATACGATCACGCGTCTTGATGATCCTGATCACCGTGGCATGATCTCGGATTACTGGATGGGACCAGATGCCCGTTTGTATCCCATTGTCGATGACGATGGCACTGTGAAGCTTCTCTTTACGAGTCCATTGCCACGGCGACGATTTCAAACCCAATTAGTTTGGGTTACAGTCGAGCAGTCCGGCAAGGTTTATACAGTCAGGTTACGTCCGAGCATCAACCGTGAAAGTAGCTCTCTGCTCAATTTGCGCCATCTTCCTTGTAATGCATCACTCGTTCTCCAATCATCCGATAGTTTTAGATGTCCAGGTGTAGAAGGTAAGGGTGAGGAGCGTTTGCTTAGTTATCGAGTATCTCAAGTCCATGCGAAGATTTGATTGGACTATCTACAGCAAGTCAGGCCATTCCCTTTTGCATCTGCCATTCACCGAGCCGCATTTTGCGGCTCTTCTTAAGCTCGCGACGTCATAAATTTGATAATTCTGACTTTTGCTTGGTCACGCCAATTGCCTTCAGTAACTGCCCGCAGCTCTCGCTCCACGTCTGCATGTTGGATTTAAGCGCCTCTCTCTTTTTGGCACGAATGCTTTCTAATGATTGACCTGGCTTCTCGCTTTGCTTCACAGCCCACTCTTTTAGGAATGACGCCAGTTGGCTTGAATTACTAGCGCTGAAGTATCGGCATTCTTCGCCCATCACTTCTCGGAAGACTGGCAGATCGCGAGCGATCACATCCAGGCCATTGTGCCTAGCTTCCACCAGAGGTAATCCAAACCCTTCTCCGTAAGAGGCCGCGATCAGCGCATCTGCTTCCTGATATGATTTTTGTAGTTGTCGATCATCTGCATCCTTCAACCATTTCAGGCGTTCTGGATATTGCTTGCACAGACTATTTATAAGATCTAGGGTTTCAGGGATCGTTCGGCGGTGTTCTTTCGGCAGCTGTCGCCATCCCTCGCGACCAACGATCTTCAGATTGAGATCAACCTTCTCTCGCCATAGTAGTTCCATTGCCTCTAGAACTTGCAGATACCCCTTGCGTGGTTCGATTGTTCCTACCATCAGCAACTCCAGAGAACTCCGAATAGCTTCAGCCTTTAGCCAACGTGGTAGTTTCGGAGGTAGCCTGGAAGGGTCCGTTTCTATTGGATTGGCTCCTTGGTGGAACCATCGAACCTCACAGGATGAAATCCCATGATTTGCAATCCAGGTGTTCAGCTCATTGGCAACTGTCTTCGATATGCAAACTGCTCCTGTAGCGCGTGCCACTGTCTGGAGCCAGCGCGCATGCATTTCATCTGTTCCCGGGGGAAAGAACTCCGGTAGTTGACAGGGCAGCAGGTCGTAGACCACGAACCAGGTCTTGGTTCCTCTGGCTTTGATGTGCGAGTACCAGTCGGTGTGAGTATTCACGACGGCGTGGAATAGATCTAGACCAAGGAACAGATCGTCGGCGCCAGGTAAAACCGGTTCTGGTTTGTTTAGATGTCCGGTAGGAAGTCCTAACATCCACTCGCCAAACTCTGGAGCTGTTCGATAACCCACTTCTGACGCAGTGGCGCGGATTGGTTCCAGAAGCCATCCGGGTGGCAGCTGGGACATCATTTCCCGGCAAAGATTTGTTGTCACCCTTTGGATCCCTGTTCCAAGGTTCTCTACCGTAATCGCAGATACATCGACGTACAGACGTCTTGGAGCCGGCTGTGATGGGAGCCGTGCGGCCAGGCCATTAATGATGGCTAATCGCCGTCCTCGAGGCAGTTGCCGATACGGCGACGCTTCTCCTAATTTTCGAGCGACGTCTAGTGGATGTCCTCCCCTCTTGTGGATTGTTTCAATGGCTTCGTGATAGGCCTGAGCGCAAACATGCGGTGCGTGTCGTGCCTTGCAGTATTCACTTGCCCGCTGCCCGAGTTGTTCACGCTCTGCGGGATCCTTGCTGAGCCGCACTAATGCTTCCGCTAACTGTTTCTGGGAGAAGGAATCAGGTATTTTGTGGCAGACCGTATCCGGCAAGTCATCGAAGCTCCCATGTCTGTTCACGACGAGCGCTGCTCCGCTCTGTAGGCAATCCATCACCGCAGCGGAGGTTTCTCCCCGCGACCTTGTTCGCAGTTGTACATGAATCGCCCCCATTTGCTGTAAGTAGCTGTAATCCTCAGCATTGATCCAGCCGGTGACAATCACACGATCCTGGATTGATGCTGAGCTTATTGCCGCATCCATTTCGGCACGATAGGCGGAATTGCCCCCTTCAGATCCGACAAAGATCAGTTTCCATCCCTGACGGGCCAACCCACTTTCCGCAAATGCTTTGATCAGTTCAAGAGAGAGTTTGGATGGCCCTATATAACCAAAGCTGCAGATCACCTGATCCTCCTGCTTCAAACTATAGCGCTGCCGCATCGCTACTTTGCTTTCCGTCGTCACGGTGTGAGCAGCTCTGCAGAGCATGGGGATTTGGTGCCAATTGTGTAACGTTGCAGGGTTGTAGTCATGCTCCGCCAGGCTTCGGCTGTGGGGGCTATGAATCAGTATCCCCCGGGCAGCCTGCAGTACCGTCTGATTAAGGCTGTAGCGCCAGAGATGCTCTTGGCCATCGCCTTGGAAACGTTTGTTGTACAGCATTACTGCCGGGTAGCCATGCCCTTGCTGCAGTAAACTCAGCAGATCTGGCGCACCATTGCCGCCGTGGCACCAGCCATTCACCAGGTGAGAGAGGTAGTAGTCGTGTAACACCACGATGCCGGGATGGCGTCGCATTAGTAACAGCATCGGCTCGTGAAATGGTGAATTCCCGATGTGGTACAGGATCCGACAATTTTGATTAGCGCACTCATCCAGCCACATTGGTGGATACAACGGTACTGCCTGTCCGCGACCATCGTTCACTGGTGCGACTCTCTTAGGTTCTGGGTGAATGAGCACCAGGTCGTAATAGCGGCTCAGTGCTGGAGCCAAGGCTGCAACGTAATCACTGATACCGGAACGCTCTGGAGGCAGTGGAGACACAATGGCTAACTGAGTGCGGCCAGCGACTGCAGCGTTCTGAGCAACCGACCCACGAAGACGCTCTCCGGACGTACCCAGAACTACCCAGCCAGAGGCCCCGAGTCGATCTTGCAGCACCTGAAGGGAGGCATCTTCATAGATCTCCGTCCATTCTTGAACGTCTTCAGGTTCTGGCCACACCATTCCGGCACGCCCGCCCAGCATGGGCCACTGCTGCTCACTAACCACCAAATGGGTATCAGTGGGAAGATCCTGAAGCAGTACCACCAGACTCGATGGCTCAACCCGGCGAAGATCGACCAAGGTAAAAGGTAAGTTGGGAGTCATGGTTCAGAGTCGTTCAGTTAGCTCATCGCTTTGGTTGACTGCTTTCACTCACCTCCCAGAGATCACGGGCATCGCGCACGAGCAGACGAGCGGAATCATCAGTGCGAATGGCTTGCTGCAGGCTGCGCGCCATTCGTAAGGACAAATGGATGCGCCCTAAACTGTCACGCCGCACCACACGCCGTGCAATTCGCCTCAGTAGTTGCCCGGCAAAGCGCAGCGGCGCAGTGATCCTCCAGGACATACTCCGCTGCATGGCAAGAACTTGCTCGGCATAGATACGAACTTGCTCGGTATAGACACGAGCCTGTGCGCTGAGTTCATGAAGCTGCTGCTCATGGCCATCGAGCCGGGTTGAGATGGCATTGAGTTGTTCGTAGCGCCGCTGGTCATATCCAGCGCAAGCCTCCTGCAGGCTCACCCCGCGCAACTGGGTCACCAGAGAATCGAGAGCAGCCCAGGTGCCTGGAGCCTCATCGGCCATTGCGATAACGGCGTAGTCCATGCTTACACCGGCGAGTGCACCTAGCAGGCCTGCATCCAGCCGCTGTTGTTCATCCAACAGTTCGTGCAATCGCAGCATTTCGACGCGCCCAAACCCGTGATGCTCGGGCAAAAAGCGAAGTAAATTGGCGGGAATCGGCCGTTGATGGGTGGGATCTGTATAAAACTCGTGGGCTCCCACCAATAGATTTTCTGCATTGGGAGTTTCCAGCAGTAGTACGCCACCGGGCCGCAGCACCCGCAGGCTTTCACGCATCAAGGTATTAAGCGTCTCAAACGGCAGATGCTCCACGAGGTGCAATGCCGATACCAAAGACAGGGATGCGTCCGTGTAGGCGCGCAGGGCGCTGATCGCGTCCGTGCAGGCAACCTCATGGCCCTGCGCTTGGCATAAGGTTACCATGGAGGTTTCGAGATCCACGCCACGGGCAGGAATCGCCCAGCTGCGCAACAGGGTCAGCCATTCGCCGCGGCCGCAGCCGAGGTCCAGCACGGGCCCGCCCACGGCCCGGGCCAGCGGTTCATAGACAGCCAGGCGCTTTTGCACGAGGTCGGTGCTGCCGCGGTAGCGGTCTTCGAAGGCGGTGTAAAACCCCAGCGACACCCGATCAGACTTCTGAAAGTTCAAGGCCAGTCTGCATTTCCATCGGCCCTTCGATGTGGGTCGGAAGGCGTACCGGCCCACAGCCGCGACTGCCAGCAGTGGCGATCACCTCCACCGTCAAGGCACGGTCCCACCAGTCGTAGTTTGATTGGAGATGGTCGATACCGTTGTGAAGGGAGAGCGAGAGTGAGTAGGCACCCTCGCCCAGCAGTCCAGGCAAGGAGATCCGAAAACGCAGCCTGGCATCAGCCGGTAGGGGTGGTATCGAATAGTCCAGTAATGCGGAGTTGCTTCCATATACCCACTGGCCGATGCGGTCTTTTATCAGAAAACCAATGGTGAGCTGAGGCAGTGCCTCATAGGTCTGAAGCCAAAGATCGAGAAGGATCGGCTCGCTGCATGCCAGCTGTTGCACCGGTCTACCTTGGGGATCGCTGAGCTGCACCTGATCGATGCGTGCCTCGCCGCTTCCGCTGCGCCGGTTTGTCAGCACAGGGGCGCCGGCAGTATCGGCGCCGCCGGATGAGGGTTGAGCTTCTCGCTCTGCGATTCGAGCGTTGTACTCGTTCAGCACAAGCTCAGGAGCGCCACTGCAGGCGATCCGTCCGCCATCGAGCAGAACCGCCTGTTGGCAGAGACCAAGAATGGCCGCTGGATCATGGGACACGATCAGCAGGCTGGTGCCCTCGGCAGCCATGGAGCGGATCCGATCGAAGCATTTGTGCTGGAAGTAGGCATCCCCCACCGAGAGGGCTTCGTCGATGATCAGAAGATCCGGGCGCCGGGCCGTGGCCAGGGCGAAACCCAGGCGAAGCCTCATCCCGCTGGAATACACCCGCAGGGGTTGCTCGAAGTAGACTCCCAGCTCAGCAAACTCAGCAATCGATGGCAGCAGGGTCTCGATCTCCCTAAGACTGAGGCCAAGCAGTTGCCCCGCCATGAAGACGTTGTCTCGGCCATTGCTGTCCTCGTGAAAGCCCATGCCCAGCTCCAGCATCGCGGCGACGCGACCCTGAAGCTGGCAACACCCTGCGCTGGGCTGAAGAGTGCCCGTGATGAGCTTCAGCAGGGTGCTTTTGCCGGCGCCATTCACACCGACCAATGCCAGCGATTCACCGCGGGGCAGCTCAAGGCTGATGTCGCGCAATACCCAATGATCGCGATGGGGCCGCGGCAGGCCAAACAGATGTAGCAGCCGGTCCATATCAGAGCGGTAACTGCGGAAGCACTTCCCCAGGTTGTCGAGCACCAGAACGTGGTTGCTCACAACACCTCTGCCATCGCGGGGACGGTGCGCTGCCATACATAGCGAGCGGCGATACCCAGCATCACCACCACCACCATGCTGGCCAGGAGGGCCCATTGACTCGGCGCCTGCTGCTCCAAGAGCACCGCCTGGTAGGACTGCACCAGCCAGGCAAGCGGGTTGATCAGGAGCACCTTGTGAAGCGTGGCCGGCACGGCGTCAGCAACAAACACGATCGGTGTCAGCCAAAACCAGAGCTGGAGTCCGATCGCTGTCAGGGGCTCTAGATCCCTCACGAACACGTTACAGCACCCCAGGATCAAGCCCAGCGACAATCCAAACAGACAAGAGAGAGCACTCAAGCATGGCAGCCAAAGTAGGGAGGGCTGCCAGCCAACCGGTGAGAGCAAGGCCACCAGAAGCACAGCAGCCGTGAGCATGGCGTGGTTGACCAGTGCGGAGCCCGTCGCGATCAAGGGGAGACAGAGCCTGGGGAAGGGAGCTTTCTTCAGCAGGGTGGCCTCGGCCACAAACAGGCCCAGACACCGCATCAGAAGCTCGCTTACCAAGCTCCAGCAGAGCATCCCGCTTAAAAGGTAAAGCGGGTAGTCCATTGGATGCCCCGCGCGGCCCGGGAGCCTGCTCCCCAATACGTTGCCGAGGACAAGGGCGTAAAGAGCTGCTTGTACCAATGGGTTGAGAACCACCCACAAGCTGCCTAGCAAAGATCTCGAAAACCGTTGCCGTAACTCACTCCTCACCCCAGAAACAAGTAGCTGCCGGTGCTTCAAGACGAAACTCAGCGTGCGAAGCGGGGCTGGAGGAGCGGGAAACCGCATGCGCGCCTGTCATCAAACCGTCACAACCTAGACAGACCGGGGTGCCGAGGTGCAAAATAAGTGAGTTCGGTGGATAACCGTCCACTTAGCCCTGTATTAGTACAGGCATACCAACCTGTCCGCAGCCATGCTGCGGCGAAACCCCCCCAACTTCAGACTCTGAGGAGTTTCCCAACAACATGGCTACCATCGCCGAAATTCAACAGCTTTACATCATTTATCTCGGCCGTCCTGCAGATCCCAACGGCCTTGATTTCTGGTTGAGCAAGACTTCGCTCACGGCTGCTCAGATTGCCAACGCCTTTGGTTCCACCCCTGAGTATCAACAGCGCCTTGCTGATCTGGGCACAGCAGGCGCTATCAACCAGATCTACCGCAATGTCTTTGGCCGCAGTCCCGAGCCAGCAGGTCTTCAGTTCTGGACGCAAAAAGTCCAGACCGGTGAGCTCAGCCTTGCTACGGCCGGCTTTGTCATTACAAATAGCGCCACCGGTGTCGATATAACAACTCGCGACAATAAACAGGCCAGCGCGACCCTTTACACGGCCAATGTTCGGCTATCTACCCAGGCGATTCTTGCCTACGACACCACCGCGGGTCTAAACGCTGGTGTCTCGTACCTGACGGGTATTACCACAACTGCAGCCACCGAAGCGCAGGCTGCAACAGCTGCGAACACCATGACCACCAGTTCTGGTGGTGGTAGCGGTGGTCTCACCTTCAATGCCATTGCTGCGAACGCGGTTCTTACTAACGCCGCAAACACCAATGGAGCTGGTACTGGCCCTGGCTTTACACCCAGTGCTTCGACCCTTTCCAACTCCAACGACATCATCAGGGTCGGCGTTTTTGGTGGTGCAACCATCCAGGATTTGTCCACCACGGACAATGACACCCTGATTCTTGATTCTGTTGGCTTTGCACAAGGTGTTGCTGCCGTTGCAGGCGTCGAAACATTGTCTTTCAACGGAGCTGCATCTTTCTCTGCCGGTAATATCGGTGGCGTACAGACAGTTAATTTTACAAAGGCCGGTAATTTTGGATTTGGCCTGAGTCAGGCTAATACCGCTAACTTTATTATTGCAACAACTGGTACTGTTGGTTTGACAGGTAATGCCTCTCAAGCTGTACTGAACGTAGCATTAAGCGCCGCTAACGCTGGCACTCTTTCTCTAAATGCAACCACTAGCCTAAATATTACCAATAGTTCTACAGCTAACACTTCTTACACTCTTAATTTCACGGCAGCAGCAGGGGGCGCTGGTTCCCTTCAGTTCGCCGCTGGTACCGCAAACACTGCTTTTGCCCTCAATCTCCGAAATACAGCTAACAACAACGTTGCGTTTAGCGGTGCAACATTTACAAACGGTGGAGATTTTACACTCGATATTATTTCTAACGGAAACTCCGCAGCGGCATTGTTTGGCAATACAGATGCAAATATCGTAACCTTTGGATCGACTGGCAACGTTACAGTTATCGATCGGGGCCATTTAACTGGATCCGCGCAAATTAACCACCTTGGTTGGAGCGGTGTCAGTGCTTATCAATTCTCCGTTACGGCAGGCGGGAGAATCGGTGATGCTGCTAGCGGTGTTCTCACACTCAACGCCGCATTCAAAGGCGGTGAACTGGGTCTAAGTTTTGGTACTGCTGCTGTCTTCACAGCTCTCAATGGCCCTATTTTTCAAGGTAGTGCTGGTGCAACCGGGAACAGCGTTATCAACTCCGCAGCCCAAGTTGTGTTTGGGAATGGAAGTACTGCATTCTTCGCAACTGGTTTAAACGATACACTGTCGTTTACTATCAATTCTCTCTCTGGTATTTTCCAGCTCGGAGGAGCAACAGCAGGTGGGGCAGTTAATAACAGTGGATCAATCCAGCTTGCAGTTATGGATAATACAGTATCCGGTTTTACTGCTTTCACAGCTGGCCTTGGTGTTGAAAGGTTCAATCTAAATATCTTCGGTGGATCTTCTAGCCAGACTCACTTCATCCAGGATTTAGCCCGTAGTACTGCTACAACAACCTTTGGATTAAATGCAGCTAACGCAGTAGCTTTCTCTCTGACTGCAGCCTACACAGGTATCAGTGCCTACACCACATTTGCATTCAGCCAAGCAGACGGAGACAACTCTATTAATGTTAACTCTGCAATGCTATCTTTCGGCAGGTTCAGCCTGATTGATGGCTCTGGCAACTCCTTTATCAGGCTTGCTAACCTTGCAACTGCTCAAAGTGTGACGGCCGGTGCATTTGGTGCTCTTGGTTCTGCTGCATTTACCTCACTTAACTTTATTGACATCACTGATGGCGGTGATGACACTATCAACGTTGGCATGTCCAGTGGATTCAGCGCAATTATACGTGCCTCAATCGCAGGCTTAGGTGCTGGCGATGTTCTTAGTTTCACTCAATATGTAGGATCTATTTTCCAGATTACTACAATTACTGCGTATTCCGCATTTACTGCTGCCGGCTTGAGCGCAATCGCTCTTTACTTTGACGGTGCCAACACGTTTGTCTTCCAGAATGCTTCAGCTGCTGATGATGCAGGGGTAGCCACCGCAAATAGTGTTGCAGCGGTTCTCGTTGGAAACTATGCAAACGTAGCACGCTGGTCCCTTAACGGCAATAATCTTGTTGCTCGTTAATTGACTCTAAAATCTTCCAGAGGTGGGCGCATGCCCACCTTTTTTTCGTAATTTCATGACCCACAGCACATCCTCACAGCTACGATCCAAGAACATAGAATTTATTCAGAGGATTAATCCCGGCTTTATTGATTCTCTACCTAGTTTTGAAGATAATACCTGGGAGGAGGTCTTTAGCCAGGTTAATGATGAGTCTATATTGGTTAATCTCAAATCGAAGTCTGATGGCAGCTTTCTTTATCCTGAACCGATAGGTGGACAACAGTATTCTGTTCAGACTTTTCATGCTTGGGCTTCCCAGCCAACTCGTCTAGTTGTGAATGATTATTCATACATGCTAGATAAGAAATATCAGCTAAATAGTTTTAAAAAAGTCACTGGTGTTGAATCTCTTCAAGATCTAGATCTTGCCTCTGTTCATGATATGAATCAGGATCTTGAACCGCTTTGGGTAAGTGAACAGATTGCAAAGTTTATCAGAAAAGAATCCATTGAGATATCTCATTCATCTGTTACGTCCGAAGGTTGTGCTCTTGTTATCTGTGGTCTTGGTCTAGGCTTTCAGATAGCTCCCTTGGTTGAATATCTTAAGCCAAGTGCATTATTTATTGTTGAGCCTGATCTAAGCCTGCTTTCACATTCTCTGTCTACCGTAGACTACTCAGAGCTAATACCTAAGTTTACCGGTGACGATAGAGCTCTTGACTTTATAGTCTCATCTTCACCTGAAGCCGCCGTTGCACAGATTCGTAGCTTGCTTACGGTACGAAATCTCTTTCTAATGGATGGCTTATTCTCATTTATTACTTTTGAAAACTCTTTCTACCAATTAACCAGGCAACTGCTTCATTCATATGAGACACTGAAGAGTGTCAATTATCTTGGGTACTTCCTTGACGAGATACATATGACGATGAATGCCACCTTAAACTATTTCCATGTCTCTCCAAAAGTGTATAACTCCTCAAAGGTCTTTTCACATGATAAGCATGCAGTTGTAGTTGCGAGTGGTCCATCGCTGGCCAATGATCTTGAAATCCTGAAAAGATACCGCGATAGATTTACAATTTTCTGCTGCTATAGCACTATTGGCCGACTTGTTGAATATGGCATTATTCCTGATTACCATTGTGATCTTGAACGACACAATGATCATATACCTCTAATTGAAAGAGGCCTTCAAGACATCCTTAAAGATGTCTCTCTTTGCTGTAGCAGTACTTGTGACCCGCGGCTTTTGAGAATGTACAAGGAAGTATATTCGATTAATCGTGGAGCTCTGACACCATCAGTGATATTCACTCAAGGTAATGATATCATTCCTAATGAAGGGCCTGACGTAGCAACATTTGCAATTCTGTCCGCTATATTCTTTGGTTTCAGAAGCATTCACCTGTTTGGCGTTGATCTAGGCACAGCTGATCGCAGTCTATGTAGACTCTCTGGAGCTCTCGATATTGATCGACGTACTTATGATGTACCGGTGCGAGGAAATCACGGTAGCACTGTCTTCTCTAGTCAGCCACTACTCGATAACAAGCTTGCGATTGAGTCAAATATTATATACTACGGCCAAGCCTTCCCCGGGCTTGTATTGTATAACTACAGCAATGGTGTCTACATCGAAGACACGGTCTCTTCTGTGTCTGATGAGTTCGCCTCAAGGCTTCCTGATAATAAGGAAAGACCTCCAGTTCCCCAATTTGAGCCTTATTCTGAAGATCATGTCAAAACAGCCTGGGCACTTGCTGATATGCGTGTTCGTTGCTTCACTTTCCTGAACAGCATACGCTCTTATGCAGAAAACCCATTTGATATTGCTACACTTTATAAAGTTAGTGATCTATGCAATGCTCTTGGCAAGAAGTATCAAGACCAAATACCAATCAGATTTTATCGTGGGAGCCTTTTCAGAAGCTGGCTGACTCTCTTGGCCATCTATCAGCGCTCGTTGCACTTATCTGAAGACAAGCGCCTAAAGCTTTTCGATGAGTGCAAGCAGACCTTGCTTCAAGTAATAGACTCCTTCGAGAATCTGACCTTTAAAATGATAGACTATGTAGAAGAAATCAAGTCGATCGATGACTTTCATCTGGCAAGTCATCTCGATCGATCTCTCAATTCTGTAGCAGACTAGTCTGCGCTTTCTAAAAAGCCTGAGCACACTTGTTTAATATACTCACTATAGCCTTAGATGGCTCTTAATTCATTCAAGATGCTAGGCCAAGATGCAAAGACGAGCTCAAAGTTTCACTGTATATTCCAGTATCCGGCCGAGATAAGAGAGCTGCTAAAATTCTGGTCCACAATTAGGCCTTGTTTTATTTTCCTATATATCAGTCTCAGTCGTTTGGCGGGTCGGAGGGGCAGGTTGTCTGATAACCTGCCTCATTAATGGTCGTGTCGCTGCTGAAATGAGAGTGTAAATTCTCGAAAAGTGTGGTCTATCCGCTAAATTCTAAAACCCTTCCGCTCTCACCAACTAATAACTATCACCACCTCATTGACTTGCTCACCTCTCAATGACGTCAAGTTATGACAGAATTCGGCTCCCCTTGTGTGCATCAGCCTGAGCTAGGGGATCCAAGGCTCAGCTTCGAGGCTCTCGTGGAGTTGTCGAGTGGGTCATTGGCTCCGATGCTCAACCACCTTGTGAAGGGAGACCTGCTGGTAAAGTGGTGCTCCTACATTATCGACTGTGCTGTCCAACGGCTCTATGGATGGGACTGTCCAGAGAGTCGACACCTTTACTGGTGGTTGGACACGGAATCAGAGGAGACTGTGTTGAGTTGGCTCGATGTTGGCCATCGAAACATCTCAAGGCTGTGGCACATGGCTGTGGCAACCGCCTACTTCTCGGCTGCAAATGCCTGGTTCGCTCCTAATTTGGAAGATATTTACGTGGCACGCCGCCATGCCTACGAAACGACCAAGTGTCGCTTGATTGATTGCGGTGACAACCATGGGTTGGCTCTGGATCTCAGCATCATGATCGAGACCTCAACCGATGAACTCGAGGCGATCGTGGCTCCACTGGGTGATCAGCTGCGAGTAAGTACCGAGGTAATTTCCCTGGCTGATATCCGTACGGGGATCCCCCAGATTCTGGCCGGCAGCCCCCCCGGAGAGTGGTTGCCACCGTTCCACAATGGAGTCAGTTGGATCCTGTTGCAAGTCGAGTGCCACGAACGCCCCATGTTTGATGAGCTGGCCCCACGCTTGCTGCTAGAAGCTATTCGCGCCTGGCGCCAACAAAGCTGTCAGCAGCTCACAGCCCACTGGCTTCAGGTTTACAGCGCTTCCCAGGCCACTCTCGATGCGTGATCCCGTACAAGCTTCCCGCATGCAGCACTGGCAGCGCGGCGACATCCTGCTTTCAGAGAATCATTGGCCGGAACGGCTATTGCACGTTAGCCGCGGTTCGGTGCGCTGGCTCCAGCGACATCCTCGCACCGGTTTGCACACCACGGTTCAGAAGCAAATCTCGCCAGCCGCGCCCATCGGTTGCTGGGATCTGCTTTCCGGTCAGGCGATCGAGCATTGCTTGGTTTCATCCCCGAGTCTGGAAGCCTCGGAGCAGCCGCCAGATGCCTGGCTTAGCCAACTGCTTGCTGATCCCGAGGTGTACTGGCCTGAGCTGCAGCCCTTCGAGCTCCTGGCCTTATTCGCCAATCAGCTAGCGGAGCTGCCCTTCGCTTCATTAGAGCTATCGCGGCTGGGCCCTCTGCTGCTCCATCACCTGTCCTGCCTGCCCCCCCAGCTGGCCGTCAGTGTGGAGGATTTGCATCATCTGATTCAGTCCAGCGGGGATCGCGCTCTGCTGTGTGGCTCTGGCCATAGCGCCGACCTGTACGGTCTCTGCCTCCAAACCGCTACCGAGCTACAACTACAACAGTTAGCCAGCCAGAGTGCCAATCTGCCGCTGCGGATCTACTGTTCACGGAAAGCTGATCCCCAGGCTATTCACGATCCGATCGCCTGGCTTGCGGGTCTCATCCGTACCCTGGATCCCAGCGCATCCGGTGATCATGGCCCCGCAGAGGATCAGTTCCGCGATGAGGCCAGCCTTAATCTGCTCGCCATCGAATCGGTGGAGGTGGAACCAATCCTTGCCGATGACACCAATCCCTTGACTGTGGCCCTATTGCAGATGGCCTGTCAGGCCTTGGAGATCTCACCGCGCACCCAGCGCTTGCAGCGCTCTATGTCCCTGCTCGACAAGCAGCACGTTGAGCAACGCCCCTCGCTGTCCAACCTGCTATCAATTCTCGCTCCGCTCACCGAGCTGCGCCTCAGCCAGGTCAGCAGCAGCTATCGATCTCTGTTGATTGCCCGCAGAGCTTTCTTCGCCCCGCCCCCTGATTCACAGCCTGGGGACAATGACCATCTCTGTCTCTGGCAGCCACGTGAGGGTTTACGCTTCGCTGTCTTCGACGCTACCTCAAAAGGGGACCAGCCGCGCTTCGTGGCACTTAGAGATTTACCTACCCCTTCTCAGCCGGTTCTGGCGATTGAAGTCGATCCCACTGCCGGTGTTGACCGCTTCGGATTCCGCTGGTTCTTGCCAGAGCTAGGGCGCCATCGTGTGGCATTGGTGATCATCCTGGTTAGCTCACTCTTCATTCAGGTGTTGCAGCTGGCCAACCCATTGCTGATCCAACAGATTATCGACTTGGTCCTTGGCCAGAGAAGCCTTTCGACCCTTTATAGCTTCGGTGCAGTTCTTATCATATTAGCACTGTTTCAAAGTCTGCTTACTGGATTGCGCAGCTTGCTGTTCGTGGAAACCACAAACCGTATCGATGTGCGCGTCGGGACGATGATCATCGATCATCTTCTTCGGCTGCCGATCAGCTATTTCGACAAGCGCCCAGTTGGTGAAGTGAGTACGCGTATCGGGGAACTTGAGAGTATACGCGGATTTCTTACTGGCCAGGCCCTCATAGTCTTTCTTGATGTCGTTTTCAGTATTATTTATATCGTGGTCATGCTAATCTATAGCGTGCCGCTTACTGTCGCTGCTCTCTCTACTATTCCCCTGTCGGTGATTCTGGCGGTTGTCTTTTCTCCGGTGATCAAGGCCAATATCGATGCTCGTGCAGTAGCCAATGCGAAGACTACCTCGTTCTTAGTCGAGCATCTCAACGGCATCATGACGGTGAAAAGCCAGAACATTGAAGACCTTACTCGGGTTTCCTGGCGTCGCAGGTATGTTGACTTTGTGGAAAAGGGCTTCCGCCTGGCCGGTATCGGCACGATTGTGGGCGAACTCAATAACTTCCTCACGCTCCTCTCCAGCGTTCTCGTGATTTTTGTGGGCGCTGTGTTGGTAATCGAAGGCAAGTTGTCGCTTGGTCAGCTGATCGCTTTTCGGATCATCTCTGGCTATGTCACCGCGCCGATCATGCGTCTTTCTACCCTGTGGCAATCGGTACAGGAGCTTTCGGTCAGCGTGCAGCGCTTGGCCGATGTTGTTGAATCTCGCAGCGAAACGCAGACGCAGACCAGTCGTTTTCTGCTTCCGCCCGTGAAAGGTAATGTGCAGTTGAGCAACCTCTCCTTCCGGTATCCCGAATCTCAGGAAGTGGTGCTCAAACGGCTCAACCTCACCGTTCCTGCCGGCAGCTTTGTCGGCGTTGTTGGTGGTTCTGGGTCGGGTAAGAGCACGCTCATGAAGTTGTTGCCTTTGATCTACCGCCCCAGTGGCGGAACGATCCTGATTGATGGGTACGATATCCAAAAGGTGGATCTTGATTCTTTGCGCAATCAAATCGGCATCGTGCCCCAGGATCCTCTGTTGTTCCAGGGGTCGGTGTGGGACAACCTCACCGTTGGCAATCCCAGGGCCACGGAGAAAGAAGTGGAAGACGCGGTGCGTGCAGCCGAGGCCTATCGATTCATCATGGAGTTGCCCGATGGTTTTGAAACAGACGTTGGCGAGCGTGGTGGACGACTCTCCGGTGGCCAGCGCCAGCGCCTCGCCATTGCCCGCGCCCTGCTCACTAATCCGTCCCTTTTGGTGTTAGATGAAGCCACCAGTGCGCTCGATTACCGCACCGAAGCCGCCGTGTGCCGAAACCTTTTTCGCTTTTTTGAAGGTCGTACCGTCTTCTTCGTTACCCACCGCCTTGCCACCATCCGTCCTGCTGACCTCATCCTGATGATGGATCGAGGCATTGTGGTGGAGTCAGGTTCCTACGATGAACTCATCGCTGCCGACGGCCTGTTCAGTGCACTTGTGGGCTGCCAGAACCGCGATGGAGGCCTGACCTGATGGCAGCTGCCTCTTCGTCTCCCAAAAACCAACTGCTGCGTCGGCTGCGTTATCGCCTTTCAGGTCTAAGGCTTCCAGGCGCTTCCCGCTTGCGCCGGGGCCTGGAAAGGATTACACCTTCGTCGTCCTACGACGACGATTTCCCCTCTCGTCGCTGGCCATTACTGCTATTGGCCAGTCTCAGCGGCTTTGTGGGAGTTGTTTTGGTGTGGTCCTTAATTGCCCGGAGCGAAATTTCTGTTAGCAGTGAGGGGCGGCTTCGCCCAGCTCAGGCCCCTACCCGAAGCCGTGCCCAGGGCATCAGTTCTTCCCGACAGATCTTCGTGAAGGAAGGCGATTTCGTGCGCAAGGGGCAGCCCATTCTTCAGCTGGATGATGGCCCTTTGAAAGCGCGCCTAACGGCTCTCGAAAACCGCTACGCCAGAGGTTATGCACAGCTTCAGGAAACCGCACGCCTCACCGGCTTGCAGTTTCCTTCCAACTTGATGAAACCCCAGATCACCGGAGATCTGGACCGCAGCGTGGTGCGTAGTTCACTCGAATCCTTAGTGAGTCAGCGAGAAAAAGCTTCGCAGTTACGAGCACAGCTTCGCCAAGCTGTGTTGCGAGGGCAGTCGCTAGATGAAAATATTGCTCTGCAGTCTGTGATCGTGAGCAAGCACCAAATCCTCAAAGCCAGCGGTGCCGTTGCGGAAGTTCAGCTGCTTCAACAACGTCAGCGCTTGTCAGATCTGAAGGGCGATCGCAATGCGAATCGCGAAGACCAGGTCAGGCTTCAGTCCGCTTTGCGTGAGTCTAGTAGTGAATTTACGGGTCGTAACAATGAGATCTACAGCCAGCTGCTCAACGAACTACGTACTGTTCAAGCAGAGATCAGCGCTACCCAGGAGGCCATCCGCAACAGTCTTTTACGTGCACCTCTCAGCGGTTACGTGTTCCGTTTAGGTGTGAAAGTACCTGGCGTACCGGTGAGCACTGGGGATGAACTGTTCCAGATCATCCCCAGCGAGAAACTCACTGCCTCCGTGGATGTTCCCGCTGCCCAGATCGGCTTCATTTATCCAGGCATGCAGGTGGATGTTCATATCGATAGTTATCCATCCTCCAGCTATGGCGTGCTCAAAGGCAAGGTGGTGAGCGTTGGCCGTGATTCAGTCGAACCCACCTCACCCATTCAGGTGCCCACCTACGCGATTCCGGTGGGCGTTGAATTGCAGCAGCAGTCCTTGGTGAGCGACGGCAGAAGCTATCCCCTCAAGCCGGGGATGACGGCGCGGGTGAGCTTCAACCTGCGTAATGTAAGTGTTTTCCAGCGTCTTTTTGACGCCACCAGCTCCATTATCAACCCCCCGAGCCTTTAAAGCGCCTCTTAACCACCGCCCTAACACGTAACATCGTGACCTTCGACGCCTCCAGCCGACTGCTAATCACAGGTGCCACCGGCAGCTTCGGTAAAGCCTTAATCGGCCATCTGCTTGTGCGCTACCCACAGATCCAGCGTGTTGTTGTGTTCAGCCGCGATGAGCTTAAGCAGTGGGAGCTCCAGCAGCTTTATCCCGAAAACCTTTACCCACAGCTTCGCTTTTTCCTAGGCGACATCCGCGACCAGTGCCGCCTTCGCCGCGCCTTGGAGCGCATCGATACCGTGGTTCATGCGGCCGCTCTCAAGCAGGTGCCGGCAGCTGAATACAACCCCTTCGAGTTTATCCGCACCAACGTGCTCGGGGCTCAGAATCTGATCGAGGCCTGCCTCGATAGCGAGGTGCAGCGTGTGGTGGCCCTATCCACCGACAAGGCCGCCGCACCCGTGAACCTCTACGGCGCCACTAAGCTCTGCTCCGACAAGCTCTTCATCGCCGCCAACAATTTTGTTGGTGGCCGCAACCTGCGTTTTTCGGTGGTGCGCTATGGCAATGTAATGGGCTCCCGTGGCTCCGTAATCCCCTTCTTTCTGGAGCGGGTTGCCAGTGGAGTTTTGCCCATCACCGACCCGCGCATGACCCGCTTCAACATCTCCCTCCAGGACGGCGTGGAGATGGTCATGTGGACCCTCGAGCATGCGCGCGGTGGTGAACTGCTCGTGCCTCGTATCCCCAGCTACCGCATCACTGATGTGGCTGAAGCGATCGCCCCCAGTTGCAGCAAGCCGATCACCGGCATTCGCCCGGGTGAGAAGATCCACGAGGAGATGATTACCGCCAGCGATTCGTTTTCCACCGTTGATCTGGGCCGCTACTTCGCCATCCTCCCCACGTCTGGGCCCTCCGCCCCAGCCGCTTACTGCGAGGCCACTGGTGCCAAGCCCGTGGCCGAAGGTTTCGCCTACGACTCCGGCACCAACCCCGAGTTCCTTGCCGTGGAGGAGATCCGCGCCTTGATTCGCCAGCACGTGAATCCCGCCTTCCAGCCCGTATGACCCCGGCCTCGCTGATCCCCTACGGCCGGCAGACGATCACAGCTGCGGACATTGCCGCTGTTCAGGAGGTCCTCGCCAGCCCCTTGCTCACCCAGGGGCCTGTGGTGCCGGCCTTCGAGGAGGCTATAGCCCGGCATGTGCAGGCTCGCCATGCAGTGGCGATGAATTCCGCCACCAGCGCTCTGCACCTGGCCTGCCTGGCCCTGGGCCTCGGGCCTGGAGACTTGCTCTGGACGAGTCCGATCACCTTCGTGGCCTCCGCCAACTGCGGCCGCTACTGCGGTGCAGAGGTGGGCTTTGTGGACATTGATCCCACCACCGGACTGATGGATCCAGGCCAGCTGGAGCGGAAGCTTGCCGCCGCCGCGCAACACGGAATCCTGCCAAAAGTGATTGTGCCCGTGCACCTCACCGGCACCAGCTGCGCTATGGCACCCATCGCCGCCCTAGCGCAGCGTTATGGCGTGGCTGTTCTCGAAGATGCCAGTCACGCGATCGGCGCTCACTACGCCGGGCAGCCGGTGGGGAACTGCGCGCACAGCGCCATCACGGTGTTCAGTTTCCATCCGGTGAAGATCATTACAACCGCCGAAGGCGGCCTCGCCACGACCAACGATTCGGTGCTTGCTGATCGCATGGCACTCTTACGCAGCCATGGCATCGAACGCAATCCTGAGCAGTTCGAACTGCCCGCCGCTGGCCCCTGGGCTTATGAGCAGCAGGAACTAGGTTTCAACTATCGCCTCACTGAGCTGCAGGCCGCCCTCGGCCTCAGCCAGCTGCAGAGACTCGAAGCCATCGTGGCCGAACGCAATAGGCTCCTCGAGCGCTACCACCAGCTGCTTGCCGATCTGCCGCTGCAGTTCCTCGCCATCCCTGCCGACTGCCGTTCCAGCGTGCATCTTGCGGTGATCCGCCTATCCGCTAGCGATCCTGCCGAGTACCGGCGCGTGTTTGAAGGTCTCCGCGCCTCTGGTATCGGCGTGCAGCTGCACTACAGCCCTGTGCACTTGCAGCCTTATTACCGTCGCTTAGGTTGGCGGCCGGGTGATTGCCCTGCGGCAGAGGCCTACGCGAACAGCGCGATCAGCCTGCCGCTCTTCCCAGGCCTCACGGACGGTGATCAGGAGCGGGTGGTGGCAGCGCTCACAGCGTTGTTGTGACCATGGTAAAGCTTTGCTTGGGCACTGCCCAGTTCGGCCTTGCTTACGGTGTGACGAACCTCGGCGGCCAGGTGCAGCAGCCTGAGGTGTCTGAGCTTCTGGCCATGGCAGCTCGTTCCGGAGTGCGCTGGCTCGACACGGCCCAGTCCTACGACGAGGCCGAAACCGTGCTTGGTGCAACTCTTCCCCGACACCACAGCTTCAGCTTAATCAGCAAGCTTCCGGCTCAGACCAGCGAGCCCTTCAACGCTTCCACTGTGGCGCGATGGGAGGCCGATCTGCAGCAGAGCCTGCAGCGACTCGGCTGTTCCAACCTCGATGGCTTCCTTCTGCATCAGGCCGCTGATTTGCGCCGATCCGATGCTGATCGTCTTCTTGCTTGGTTGCAGAGCCTTCAGGAGCGCCGACTGGTGAATCGCATCGGAGTGTCGATCTATGCCGGCGCTGAACTGGAGGGCTTGCCGTTGAACCATCTCCAGCTTGTTCAACTTCCGCTCTCGCTCTACGACCAACGGCCGCTGCAGGACGGCACGGTGGACAGCCTTCGGCAGGCTGGCATCGCGATCCACGCCCGCAGCCTCTACCTTCAAGGCTTGCTGCTGGCCCCTTCTGCCCAGTGGCCATCCTGGTGTGATTCCGCCTTCCGCCGGCATCACTCCGCCCTAGAGGCTTTGGCGGCTGAGCAGGGCACCACCCTGTTGGCCTTGGCCCTGGGTTTTGCCCGGCGCTGCACCGCCCTCGAGGTCGCTGTGGTGGGAGTTACCCGCGAAGCGGAGCTCACCGCCTTGCTCCAGTTCTGGAACTCATCCGCCGATCCTTGGTGCATCGGAGATCCCTACAGCTGGGCTTGGCCAGGAGGAGATAGTCTCGATCCACGCTGCTGGCCGCGTTGATTGCCGATGGGTACCCCTTTCCCCGCCACACTCATTCGCTGCAAACGTTGCCTTCTACCCGAAACGCACGAAACCCTAGTGCTGGATGAGCATGGCATTTGCAACGTCTGCCGGGCCCAGGAGGTGAAGGCTGAGATCAACTGGGGTGAGCGCCTCGATCAACTGGATGCTCTCGTGGCCGAGTATCGCGGCCGATACCGCTACGACTGCCTCGTGCCGTTTAGCGGAGGCAAGGACAGCACCTGGACGCTCTACTACTTGATGAAGCGCTACCCGGGCCTTAAGCCCTTGGTGGTGCGCTTCAACCACGGCTTTCTGCGTCCCAACCTGCGCGCTAACTGCGATCGCGTCTTTCGCAAACTCGGCGTGGATGTTCACGATTTCACCCCCAGCTGGAAGGTGGTCCAGCGCCTGATGTTGCAGGCGTTCCTCGAGAAGGGGGATTTCTGTTGGCATTGCCATACCGGCATATTCGCTTACCCGATGCAGGTGGCGATCAAGGAACAGGTGCCGCTGATCTTCTGGGGCGAACCTTCCGCCGAATACACCGCCTATTACAACTACGACCAGCCCGAGCAGGTGGATGAGGAGCGATTCAACCGCTATGTGAATCTCGGTATCTCTGCCGAAGATATGCTAATTCGCCTGGATGGTTACCTCGAGGAGCGTGATCTTGAGCCCTTTCGCTACCCCCCTCTCAAGGATCTACGCCAGCTCGGTTACCGCTCCGTTTGCCTCGGCAGCTACATCCCCTGGGACGTGAAGATGCAGGTTGAGAAGATTCGCAATGAGCTTGGCTGGAAGGGTGATGTCGTGGAGAACGTACCTGCTTCCTTTAATTATGAAAAGATTGAGTGCTGGATGCAGGGCGTGCGTGACTACATCAAATACATCAAACGTGGCTACACCCGCCCCACTCACTTGGCGGCAATCGATCTCCGAAACCAGCGCATCAGCACTGAGGAAGCTCAGCAAATGATCCGCCAATTCGAAGGTAAGCGCCCCCCTAGCCTTGATCTGTTTTTGGAGTATGTGGGGCTCGACGAGGAGGCGTTCTACGCCATCGCGATGGGCCATCAGGTGTCGCCCTGGCAGTTCGAAGTTGCCAGCATTCAACCTGGTGAGGCCACGCCGGACTTCGACACCTGGCAGCGAGGCGATGGGCTTGATCCGGCTGATGCCGAGGAGCAGGTGGGCCGCTGGGCCCAGACCTGCTCGAACTGTGGTTCCGCGTCCAGCTGCAGCTCTTGATGCCCGTACCCCAAGTGCTGGTGATTGAGGCGGGCTTGGGCAACCTCGGCTCGGTGTGCGCTGCCCTCGAGAGGCTCGGCGTCTCCTTCAGCCGCCAGTGTGAGCCTCCTACTGATAAGGCTGCTGCTCCATTCACCCATCTGCTGCTGCCCGGGGTGGGATCCTTCCAGGCAGGCATGGATGCTCTTCAGCAGCGGGGTTGGGATGCGTGGATCCACCACTGCTGGCTGCCCAGCCGCCGCCCAATGCTTGGCATTTGCTTGGGCATGCAGCTGTTAGCCAGTAGCGGTACCGAGGGAAGCGGCAATGGCTCAGCCATCGCCGGCCTGGATCTGATCAGCGGGGATGTACGCCCGCTGCAGGTGGGCCCGGATCTGGTCTTGCCCCATGTGGGTTGGAATAGCGTGTACTGGCAGCAAGCGTCCATGCCCTTAGCCGCCGGCTTCCCACCTGGTGGAGACGTGTATTTCGTACATAGTTACGCCTTTGCCCCCGCTCTGGCGAAGCAGGCACTGGCAACGTCCCACTACGGAGGCTCTTTTGCCGCTGTGGTGGGCGATCCAGCCCGCAATCTCTGGGGTATGCAGTTTCACCCTGAGAAAAGCCAGAAGCTGGGCCGGAGGTTGATTCAAAATTTTTTGGCGCTCGGGCTATGTTGAAGCGCCGCCTGATCCCCAAGCTGCAGCTGGGGCTGCGTCAGAGCTTCCGCGGCCCCCAGCCAGTTCTGGTGGTTACTCGCCAGTTCGGCACTCGCCGCGCCATCGGCGACCCACTTTCCCAGGCCAAAATCTATGAGGCTCAACTGGCCGATGAGCTCGTGCTTGTGGATTTGGAGCGCAGCGAGCAGAGCTGGCCTGTCTTGCTTGATAGCCTCAGCGCTATGGCCGAGGCCCTGGCCACTCCCCTTGCTGTCGGCGGCGGCATTCGCAGTTTCGAGCAGGTACAGCAGCTGCTCGATCGCGGTGCCGACAAGGTGGTGCTCAACAGCGCTGCCCTGGCCCAGCCTGCTCTGATCGACAGGGTGGCAGCTGCCTATGGCGCTCAGTGCGTGGTGCTCAGCGTCGACGTGCGTCCGGATGAGCACCAGGGTTGGCAGGTCTTTGCTGAGGGCGGCGCCGTGGCCACGGGCCAGTCGGCCCTGGCCTGGTGCGGCGAAGCTGTCGAGCGCGGCACCGGCGAGATTCTGATCACCGCCATTGAACGCGATGGAGAAGGCAGCGGGCTGGATACCTCCTTGATCTCCGCCCTGCATGCCGCCGTAAAGGTTCCCCTGATCGCCTCCGGAGGCTGCGGCTTAGCCCAGCATTTTGTTGAGGGCTATCAGGCTGGCGCGGCAGCGGTTTCGGCCGGTACCTTTTTTTGCCAGAGGGATCAGAACCCGATGCAGTGCCGTTCTCATATCCGCAACGCCAGCATCCCGATCCGGCTGGAGGTTTGACGATGTTGCAGACCACCCGTCTCCGGCTAAGGGCACTCGAGCCTTCCGATCTCAACGCCACCTATCTGGGCTGGCTCAATGATCCGGAGGTTAACCGCTATCTAGAGACCCGCTTCCTGCCGCAGACCATGGAGGCTCTTCACAACTATTGGCAGGCCCATCGCGATGATCCGGCCAGCCCCTGGTTCGCTATCTGCTTGGCTGCGGATGCTCGTCATATCGGCAACATCAAGCTCGGCCCGATCCATTGGCAGCACCGTCGTGCCGATCTCAGCCTGTTCATTGGCGATCGCCGCTGTTGGGGGCAGGGTTTCGCCAGCGAAGCGATCGCCCGGGTGCGCGACTGGGCCTTTGCAGAGCTGGATCTGCATAAACTCAGCGCCGGCATCTACGCCGGCAACCTTGGAAGCCGCCGTGCCTTCGAAAAGTGCGGTTTCGAGTTGGAGGGAACCCTCCGCCATGAGGTGGTGTGCTCTGGAGAGCGCCTCGACATCTGGCGTTTGGGCCTGCCGCGCATCCTCTGGACACCTGCCCCATGACCACTCTCGCAATCATCCAGGCCCGCACCAGCTCCAGCCGCCTGCCGGGCAAGGTGCTGCTGCCGCTTCAGGGACGTCCGATGATTCTGCATCAGCTGGAGCGCGTCAGCCGTAGCCACAGGCTAAATCGCATCGTGCTAGCCACCTCTGTCGATCCATCCGACGATGCCTTGGCTGATCAGGTGGCCGCCGCTGGTTTCGGGGTCTTTCGTGGTGACCTGAATGACGTGCTCGAGCGCTTCCGGGCCTGCGCCCAGCGCGAAAAAGCCTCCATCGTGGTCCGCCTCACCGGCGATTGCCCGCTGAGCGATCCGGCCCTGATCGATGAGTTGCTTGAGGCCTTCCAGCAAGGCGGCTGGGACTACCTGGCCAATAGCGTCGATGAGCAGCAACTCAGCGTGCCGGATGGGTTTGATGCGGAGGTGTTTCACGCCCATCTGCTGGAGCGTGCCGCTCGCGAGGCCACCCTCCTTTCCGAGCGGGAGCATGTCACCCCCTGGTTTCGAACCGCTGGTGCAGGTTTGAGTTGGGGCCATTTCCGCCATACCCCGCCGCGCCCCTACTACCGCGTCACCGTGGACGATCCGGTAGATCTGGAAGTAGTGCGCGAGATTGTGTCAGCACTCGAACCCCATGATCTCCACTACGGAGTCGACGCAGTGGTGCGTTATCTGGAGCAGCACCCCGAGCTGGCGGCCCGCAATCTGGCCACGGTGCGCAATGAAGGCTTGCTCAAGTCGCTGGCCGAAGATGGTCCCCAGCCGGCAGCGATGGGACAGGGTCAGGAGTTGTGGCGACGCGCCAAGCGGGTGATTCCAGGCGGCAACATGCTGCTCTCCAAGCGCTCGGAGATGTTTCTGCCAGATCAGTGGCCGGCCTACTTCTCCCGGGCCAAGGGCTGTCGCATCTGGGATCTCGACGGCCGTGAGCTGATCGACATGAGCATCATGGGTATTGGCACCAACCTGCTCGGCTACGGCCATCCCGAAGTGGATGCGGCCGTCGCTGCCACGCTAGCTGCCGGCAACATGAGCACTCTCAACTGTCCGGAGGAAGTGTGGCTTGCAGAGCGTCTTGTTGCCCTGCATCCCTGGGCCGAGATGGCCCGCTTCGCCCGCAGCGGCGGCGAGGCCAATGCCATCGCCATCCGTATCGCCCGCGCCGCCACTGGTCGAGACACCGTGGCAATCTGCGGCTATCACGGCTGGCACGACTGGTACCTGGCGACCAATCTGCAGAACGATTCAGGCCTTGAGGACCACCTGCTGCCGGGCCTGGAGCCGAATGGTGTGCCAGCTGCCTTGGCGGGAACCGTGCATCCCTTCAGCTTCAACCGGTTGGATCAGCTGGAGAGCATCGCCGCTACCCACGATCTGGCTGCCGTGAAGATGGAGGTGCAGCGCACCAACTCACCGGATCCAGGTTTCCTAGAGGGCGTGCGCGAGCTGTGCGATCGCCAGGGGATTGTGCTGATCTTCGATGAATGCACCTCAGGCTTCCGCGAGACCTTCGGTGGATTGCATCTTAAGTACGGCGTCGAGCCAGATATGGCAATGTTCGGCAAGGCCCTTGGCAACGGCTACGCCATCACATCCACCATCGGCCGTCGCGCTGTGATGGAGGCAGCCCAGAGTACTTTCATCAGCAGCACCTTCTGGACTGAACGCATCGGACCGACCGCTGCCCTCAAGACCTTGGAGGTCATGGAGCGCGAGCGCAGCTGGGAGCAGGTCACCGCCACGGGCCTGGCGCTGCGGCGCAGCTGGCAGGAGCTGGCCGATCGCCATGGCCTGCGCATCAGCCACAACGGTTTGCCGGCGCTCACGGGCTTTGCCATCAAGAGTCCGCAGGCATTGCCGTACAAGACGCTGATCACCCAGGAGATGCTTAAGAGGGGCTATCTGGCAGCGACCAGCTGTTACGTCTCCATAGCCCACACCCCAGAGGTGATCGAGGCTTATCTGGGCCAGTTGGATTCTGTGTTTGCTTTGATTGCAGAGTGTGAGCAGGGGCGCGCTGTGGAAGAGCTGCTGCAAGGTCCGGTCTGCCATGGCGGTTTCAAGCGGCTGAATTGAGTGCGCCGCCAGTAGAGGTCGCCCCTGGGGCCCGGCTCTCGCCACGTAGCATGAGAACTAAAGGTAATGACCGAAGGCCAATGCAGAGACCTTCGGGCACAGTTGCTGCAGGTGCTGACGTGGACCCCGGAGATCGGTCCAGGGTGAATGAGAGTCCTCATCCGGCCAGACTGGGCTGGGGACTCGACCATGAAACGCACCAGGCACACGGCGGAGCAAATCATCCGCAAGCTCAAGACCG
>Ga0194130_10002264_pt1 | contig 28250 bp, 25 predicted proteins | sample TA2KigsurfametaG_FD_160084 | JGI IMG/M metagenome (GOLD analysis project Ga0194130, IMG submission 160084) | Freshwater microbial communities from Lake Tanganyika, Tanzania - TA2015050 Kigoma 12 surface | ecosystem: Environmental > Aquatic > Freshwater > Lake | place: Tanzania: Lake Tanganyika...
AGCGAGGAGGACCTGCTGCTCGATGGCGATGGCGATGGCGATGGCGATGGCCCCTTCGACAGCAGTGTTTTTCATCCGGTGGCCGTCCTGCCCCTCGCCATCGATGACCAGCGCGAAACCCGCCCCGCCCCCTGGACACCAGAAGTGCTTCCCAGCTGCGCCTATCTGCTGGTGGACAAGACCGTCGAGCTTCAGGCCCTCCCCCTGGCGTCCATCCCCGAATTGGGCCGCCTGCCCTCCGAGGAGCAGAACCAGCAGGCCCTCGTGCTGTTCACCAATCCGCGCCATGCCAAGCGCCAGTGCGGTCGCACCCAGCGCGTGATCAAACTGCCCGATCCCGGCCTCCTGGGCCGCACAGCCCCCTACCTGCGCGCCCAGGGCATCAGCAGGGTCGTCATCGAAGGGGCTCTTTACGCCCTCCCCGGGGGGCTGTAGGCCGTCGTTCAGAAGAGCCGGTCCCACCACTGCCCCATCCCACGGCTGCCTGTGTCCCACGGCTGGCCGGTCCAACCTGCTGCTCAGCCCCTCCAGTGAGGGCTCCGGAGCTAGCGCCCCGCCTCCTCCCGCTCGCCCTCATCGCCGAGCAGAGCGACGGCGGCGCCACCACTGAACAGGCCCGCCGCCATGGCCATCCCCAGCAGGAAGCCGGTGGGCAGGGGAGCTGTGCGCCCCACCCCCAACCGCAGGGCGGGCCGATCGCTCAGATTCTGAGCTCCGAGGCTGACGGCGACCAACACCAAAGCCGCCCCCACCAGGCTCCCCACCACCAGGCGCGCCCGCAACAACAGCATCCCCATCACGACGGCACAGCCCCTCCACTCTCGTCCACCCCCGACCGATGCAGAAGCGCATACAGCTCGCGGCGTCGATGGCCAGTGCGTTCCGCGAGGAGCTGGCTGGCCTCCTTGGCGCTGTGGCCCTCGGCCAGCAGCGCCGTCAAGGCCTCCCGCAGGATGTCCTCATCCCAAACGGGAGCGGCGGCGGGCGCTCCGCCCACCACCACTGTGCACTCCCCCAGGGGCGGGTGCGCGCGGAAGTGGGCCAGGGCGGCGCTCACCGTCGGACCCACCTGCTCCTCATGGCGTTTGGTCAGTTCCCGGGCCACCCGCAAGGGCCTGTCGCCCAGCAGCGTCAACAGATCCTCCAACAGGGCGAGTAGGCGGTGGGGCGCCTCGAAGAGCACCAGGGTTCGCTCCTCCGTCGCCAAGGCCGTCAGCCGCTGTCGCCGTTGGGCGCTGCGGGGGGGCAGAAAACCCTCATAACAGAAGCGATCACAGGGCAGACCACTGCTCACCAAGGCGGTGGTGATCGCGCAAGGTCCGGGAACGCAGATCACGGGGCGCCCCTGCTCGCGGGCCGCGGCCACCAGCGCCTCTCCGGGATCAGAAATCCCGGGCAGGCCGGCATCGCTGATCACCGCCACCGACTCCCCCGCCGCCAAGCGCTCCAATAGTTGCGGCAGGCGGCTGGCCTGGTTGTGCTGATGAAAGCTGATCAAGGGCCGCTTCAGCCCCAACGCTTGCAACAGCAGGCCTGAGCGTCGCGTGTCCTCACAGGCCAGGTGCTCCACGTCCGCGAGCACCGCGCGAGCGCGGGGGGACACATCCGCCAGGTTTCCGATTGGTGTGCCCACCAGGTAGAGCACCCCGGGGGCGGGTTCGGCCAACTCCAAAGGGCGCTCCTCCCAGCTGCTGCACAATGACCCCAGCACCGACGGGATCCCTTCCATCATGGCCTCCGCTCCCTCCTGGCCCTCCGCTGTGCCATTGCCCGCCGGGGTGGAGGGGGCGGCGTTGCTTGAGGAGCTGCGTCGGCTGGCCTGGGGCGCTTCGGCGATCCTGCGGGCCTACGCGCGGGGCGAGACGCCCCCCCATGGGTTCCCGCCAGCCCTCACCGTGGAGGAGGGAGGCGAGGGACCGGTGTCCGCAGCGGATCTGGCGGTCAACCGCTGGTTGCTCGACGGGTTCGCCGCCGCCTTCCCGCAGGCCCCCTGGAGCCTCCTCAGCGAGGAAACCGCCAAAGAGTGGCTGGCCGCTGGGCAGCCGATCGCCAGCGAATGGCTCTGGCTGCTGGATCCCCTCGATGGCACGCGCGACTTTCTTCAGGGCACGGGTGAATACGCGGTCCATCTGGCGTTGGTGCGTGGGCGGAGACCTGTGCTCGGCCTCATCCTTCTGCCGGAGCCGGAAGAGTTGTGGATCGGGTTGCTCGCGGATCGAGAGGGAGACGGCGGGGCAAGGGACGCCGCCTGGTGCGAACGCCCCGATGGCAGCTCCCATCCGCCCCGGCTGAGCGCTCGCCGCCAAGCTGCGGATCTTGTCCTGGTGGCCAGCCGCAGCCATCGCGACCAGCGGCTGGACCAGGTGGTGGAGGCCTTGGGGATCGGTTCCAGCCGGGCGATGGGCAGCGTGGGGGGCAAGGTGGCCACCATCCTGCGCGGAGAGACGGATGTTTATCTCTCTCTCTCCGGAAAGACCGCCCCGAAAGACTGGGACATGGCGGCACCGGAGGCCGTGCTGAGCGCCGCCGGCGGTGCGTTCAGCCATGCGGATGGTCGCCCGTTGCTCTACAACGCGGGAGATGGACTCCAGGCCGGCTGCCTGATTGCCAGCCATGGCGTCGCCCACAGCGAACTCTGCGAGAGGGCCGCATCGGCCATGGACCGCATTGATCCACACTTTCGCGTTTGAGTCGCTGCTCACGTTCCACAGATCCACCCCGCACCGTCAAGGGTTCCAAAACAAAAAGGCCGATGGACAGATGCCATCGGCCTCACGAGCCATGCAGGCCCTGAGCGCCAGGATGGCGGGCTCAGGGAGAGGCGTCCGTCCTCAAGGGGAGACGGGTTCCTGTTGGGGAACACCGCGGAGGGTGAGGTTGATGCGCCCGCGGTTATCGATCTCCCGCACCCGCACGGTGACGTGATCACCGACGTTGACAACGTCCTCCACCTTCTCCACCCGGGCTTCCGAGAGCTGGGAGATGTGAATCATCCCCTCCTTGCCGGGGAGAATCTCCACGAAGGCGCCGATGGGAATCACCCGAGTGACCGCGCCGGAGAACACTTCCCCTTCGCTCACGCGTCGGGTGAGCCCCTCGATCATCCGCTGGGCTTCTTCCGCAGCCAACCCATCGTGGCTGGCGATGGTCACCATGCCGCCATCCTCAATATCGATCTTGGTGTTGGTGCGTTCCGTGATGCCTTTGATCGTGCGGCCGCCTGGACCGATGACAGTGCCGATCAATTCAGGGTCAATGCGGAAACTCAACAGGCGGGGCGCATGGGGGGAGAGGGTGTCGCGAGGCTTGTCGATCGCCTCCAACATCTTCTCCAGGATGTGGAGACGGGCGGGACGGGCCTGTTTGATCGCTTCCGAGACGGTCGGCATTCCCAGCCCGGTGATCTTCATGTCCATCTGCAGGGCAGTGATGCCCTTTTCCGTGCCCGCCACCTTGAAATCCATGTCACCGAGGAAATCCTCAATTCCCTGGATGTCAGTGAGAATGCGCACCTCGTCACCGTCCTTGATCAGTCCCATGGCCGCACCGCTGACCGGTGCCTTGATCGGCACACCAGCATCCATCAAGGCCAGGGTGCTGCCACACACCGAACCCATGGAGGTGGATCCATTGGAGCTGAGCACCTCGCTGACCACGCGCAGCACATAAGGGAAGTTTTCCTTGGGTGGCAACACGGGAAGAAGGGCGCGCTCCGCGAGGGCGCCATGGCCGATCTCCCGCCGACCTGGCGAACGCATGGGGCGGGTTTCCGCTACGGAATACGGAGGAAAGTTGTAGTGATGGAGATAAAGTTTTTCTTTCGCGGGGTTCAGATCATCCATCTCTTGGGCATCGCTGGGCGTGCCGAGCGTGGCCGTGGAGAGCACTTGGGTGAGCCCCCTTTGGAAGAGTCCGGAGCCGTGCACACGCTTGGGGAGCACGCCGGCGGCGGCGGAGATGGTACGCACTTCATCCAACTGGCGACCGTCCACGCGACGACCGTCTTTGAGAATTTGCTGGCGCATCAACTTTTTGGTCAGGCTCTTATAACCATTGGCGAGCACCTTGCTGCTGTTGCTCACAGCCACCTTCACCGGATCATCATCTTTGAGCGCCGCAATCTTTTCGCTCACTTCCGCCTGAATCACATCCAGCTTGGCATCCCGTTGCGGCTTGCTGAGTTCAAACTGCAGCAACACTTCACCGATACCCTTGGCGCATTGCTTCTCAAGGAAGGCCGGCAGGGTTGGATCTGTGGCTTGCGGCTGAGGAATCGGCGCGGGATTCAGGCCAAGCTCCGCCAAAAGACCGATCTGTGCCTTGATGAGTTCACTGACGGCCTCATAGCCAAAATCAATGGCTTCGATCACATCCTGCTCTGGAAGTTGATCAGCCCCGGCTTCCACCATCACCACCCCATCCGGGGTGCCAGCGACCACGAGATCGAGGGAGCTGCGTTGGATTTCCCGAAAACTGGGGTTGAGCACGAAATCATCGCCCAACAAACCCACACGCACCGCAGCCATCGGGCCATGGAAGGGGATCTGGGCGAGAAGCGTGGCCATGGAGGCGCCGGTGACCGCGAGAACGTCGGGCGGGACCCGCTCATCGAGCGACATGCACGTGGCCACCACCTGCAGGTCATCCCTCATCCAGGAGGGGAAGAGCGGCCTCAGGGGACGATCAATCAGTCGAGCGATCAGGGTGGCCCGCTCTGGAGGACGCGATTCCCTGCGGAGGAAACTGCCAGGAATGCGTCCCGCCGCATAGAGCCTTTCCTCGTAATCGCAGATCAGGGGGAGGAAATCAATTCCTTCGCGGGGCGTGGAGCGGGTCGCCGTCACCAGAATGGCGGTATCTCCACACTCGATCATGACGGCGCCACCGGCTTGAGGCGCGTAACGGCCGCTGGTCAGTCGGATCTCCCGGCCATCAAAGGAGATCGACTGCGTTTGTCCTTGCACTGGGCGTTATTGCTTCTGAGTCTTTTCGATTCTGGCATCCGACCTGTCCCCCCCGTCGGGTTTTCGGTTTTTTCTGGATTCCAACGGGTTCCAAGAGGTGGAGCTGGTCGGCTGGGCCGTCAGCCAAAAGGACGCCCAAGGAAAGGGGGGCGGCACGCTGCGGGGCAGGGGCACCTGGCATGAAAACGACCGGGGACGGGACGCCCACCGGTCGCTACCTCCATCAGCGCTGGCCTGACCCGATGGGACAGGCCGCCGGGATCACCAGCTCGACTTCACCACGCCGGGAAGCTCTCCCTTGTGGGCGCGCTCTCGCAGCTGGTTGCGGCAGAGACCGAAATCCCGATAAACGCCCCGAGATTTGCCCGTGGCCCAGCAGCGATTGCGCAGGCGGCTGGGAGCGCTGTTGCGGGGAAGGGCCTGCAATTTGCGATGAATCTCGAGCCGCTCCATCGGATCGGGCGCCGCCTCCATGGCGGCCTTGAGGGCGGCGCGCTTGCTGGCGAAGCGATCCACCATCTTCTTGCGCTTCACATCGCGCGCAATCATCGACTTTTTCGCCATGCGGCCAGGGGAGCAGAACCAATGTCTTGTTGAGTTTACCCCTTGAGCTGACTGGGGCAGAGATCAGCCAGGAGGCACGTCGTGCAGGCTGGCCTTCGGGCCGTGCAGACGCGCCGCCCGTGGACGATCAGTCGAATCGACAGATTTTCCCACTCGGCTTGGGGGACCAGATCCATCAGATCCGCCTCGATGCGACGCGGATCCCTCTCCAGGCTGAGCCCCAGCCGTTGCGACAGCCGCGTCACGTGGGTGTCCACCGTGACCCCGGCGTTGATGCCGAAGGCGACGGCAAGAACCAGATTCGCGGTCTTGCGGGCCACACCGGGCAGCTCGAGCAACGCGTCCATGCTGGACGGCACCTGGCCCCCATGGTGCTGCACCAACAGGCGCGAGGTGGCCACGAGGGATCGGGACTTGTTGCGAAAAAAACGGGTGGGGCGGATATACGGTTCCAATACTTCGGGCTCCACTGCGGCGGTGGCGGCGGCGTCGGGGAAACGGGCGAAGAAACCGGGCGTGACGTTGTTCACGCAGACATCGGTGCATTGCGCCGAAAGGATGGTGGCTACGAGCAGCTCATAGGGCGTTCGCCAATGGAGGGAACACGTGGCCTTGGGATAGAGCGCTCCCAGACGCGCCAGCAGTTCAGACGCCCGCTGGCGCCCACAGGCCAGATCCGCCATGACCCTTGACGACAGGCGGACCAACGATATCGACGGCGCCAAACCGACGCTCTCCTCGCCACCCACGCCCATGAGCGCCTGGCGGCGCTGGCGGCTGGGAGACGCCCATGCCCCTTCTCAACGGGTTTGGTGGTCCACTTGGTTTCGGCGAAGCTTTCCTCGCCCGCAACGACGATTCATCGACAGGTCGGCTGGATTTGCCCTTTGCGATCAACTTCTTTGGAACGAGATACACTTCATTTTGGATCAATAACAATGGCAATATCACCTTCACTGGAGCATTAAGCGGTTACACTCCAAATGCATTTCCCGGGGCGCAACGACCCATCATCGCCCCGTGGTGGGCCGATGTTGATACGCGCAATGTCGGGTCCGATGTCGTGTACTACGATGCGCCCAATGCAGACACAATGGTCGTGACCTGGCCGAATGTTGGCTACTATAATACGAGTGCTGATAAATTAAATTCATTTCAGCTTGTCCTTCAGCGTAATCCTGGCGACACTTCAGGAGCTTTCACGGCTCAATTCCGATACGCGCAACTTCAGTGGACGACAGGAAGCGCCAGTGGCGGCACCAACGGTTTGGGCGGCACTCCAGCCGTGGCTGGCTATGACGCTGGCAACAACACGGACTATTTCATGCTGCCGGGTTCACGCACAGGCGCCATTCTGGATGTGATCAACCAAAGCAATGTCAGCCCCGACACTCCCGGATTGTGGCAGTTTGCCTTCACAAGCAGTGGCCAGGCCCCCGGCACCACTCCGGACAATCCCTTGCTGCCAGTGATTGTGGATGACTCCTTTGTCTTCCAATTCCCGGTCCAGCCCAACATTCCTATTTTCATCGACCCACCTGTCACCGTGGGCTACGACTACAGGGTCACCGGCGGACCACTCTTCAATTCAGTCACGGCACCGACGCTCGCCAATGACAATTTATACAGCTTGTTCTTCTCCAACGATGCCTGCTCCACCTATTCCCAGTTCGTCACCCAGTTGACGGGCGGTATCCCACACAGCTTTAGCTCTCCCCAAAGCTGTTTCAGTATCCGTGACATTGCGGAAGCCGCTAATCTGAGCCCCACCGATCCAGCGGCCTTTGTCACTGGCGTCACCTTCAGCACCGCGGGCCTGGTGACAGTGACACAGACGCCGATCAATGTACCCGGTCCGCTGCCCGTCTTGGGCGTTGGCGCCGCTCTGGGTTGGAGCCGTCGTCTGCGCAGCCGGGTGGGCCTCGTCAAGCAGAGCTGACTCCATCCAGCGAGAGTCATCGGACAGCCGCTCCAGGCCCAAGCTCCTTGGTTTCGCCGAGGAGCTTTTTTCATGCCGCGGGTTGGTGCGAAGGGCAAGGATGAGGGGCCGACGGCGAGGATTGGAAACGGCGAGCCACCCGAGCGGTTTTCAACGCACGAATAACTGCTGCACAGCGGGCAACTGAGAGGTGTCCTTGACGATCAACACCACACTCAGCCCCACCAGCAACACGAAACCCGACTGCATGAAGGCGTGTTGAAAGCGTTCCGGCAGAGGGCGGCCCCGCACCCCCTCCAGCAGGAGCAGCGCAAACTGTCCGCCATCCAGCAGCGGCAGAGGCAGGGCATTGAGCACGGCCAGGTTGATGGAGATCAGGGCGGCGAACAGGTAGAGGCTGCCGCCTCCCTGGCGAGCGAGGGAGGCGCCCATCTCCACGATCTTCACCGGTCCAGACACTTGGGAGGCCGTTGCGCCGAAGTGGGTGACGAGGCTGGCAAAGCCCTCCACGGTGCGACGCGTGAGGGCGATGAAATCGTGATTGGCCTGCGCAAGCGGCTCGAATGGTCCCTTCGGGGCGCGGAAGGTTTCCGTGCCGAAGGGTTGCAGCTGGGCGCCGATGCGACCGACTCCGCCTTGATCCGCTGGCGTGAGGGTGAGGTTGAGGCTGCGTCCGCCCCGCTCCGCCCGCAACTGCAGGGGGCGTTGCGGAGAGGCCTGGATGCGTCGAACCAGATCAGCCACGGCCTCTTGCCCACCAGCCACGGTCTGTTGATCCAGGGCAAGGATGCGGTCTCCGGGTTGCAGGCCGGCGCGGGCCGCCGCCTGGCCGGGCTGCACGCCCGCCACGAGCACGCCCGGCGACGCGCTGGGTCCAGCGGGGATCCCCACCACCAAGCCTTGGGCCAGGAGCACCAGCCAGGCGAGCAGAAGATTGGCGAGAACTCCTGCGGCGATCACCAGAGCCCGTTGGGCCAAAGGGCGGTTGCGCAACAGGTTGGGATCATCCGAAGGGAAAGAACTGGTCTCGTCATCGTCGGGAAAGGAGACATAGCCGCCCAAGGGAATGGCTCGCAGGGCGAAGCGCACGCCTCGTCGCTGGCGTTCCAGAAGAACAGGTCCGAAGCCAACGGAAAACCCGCTGACGCGGATGCCCTGCCAGACGGCGGCAAAGAAATGGCCCGCCTCGTGGACCACGATCAGTCCAGCCAGGATGGCCAGGGCGGTGAGGACTCCCATCAGTTCGGGGACCGTTCAGAGGGTTTCATTCTGGGGGCAGACCAGAGGGATGGGCGGCCCCGGGCGCGATCAGGGAGAGGGGCGCCCCAAAACCTCAGCGCCGAAATAGGGAACCAGAGCCGAGGGGAGGCGCACGGTGCCGTCGGCCTGCTGGCCAGCCTCCAGAAGCGCCGCCATCGTGCGTCCAACGGCCAGACCGCTGCCGTTGAGGGTGTGCACCAAGCGGGTGCCCTTGCTCTTGCCCTTGTCCATGTCCTTGCAGCGAATGTTGCTGCGGCGGGCCTGGAAATCCCCGCAGGTGCTGCAGCTGGAGATCTCCCGATACGCGCCCGCCCCGGCGAGCCACACCTCCAGGTCGTAGGTGCGAGCGGCAGAAAAGCCGAGATCACCGGTGCAGAGCTCCATGCGGCGGTAGGGCAGCTCCAGGGACTCCAGGACGTTCTCCGCGTCCCGTGTGAGCCGCTCGTGGGCCGCGTCAGACGCTTCGGGGTGGCAAAACCAGTAGAGCTCGACCTTGTTGAACTGGTGCAACCGGATCAAGCCGCGGGTGTCCCTTCCGTAGGAGCCGGCCTCCCGGCGGAAGCAGGGGGTGTGGGCGACGTAACGGAGCGGCAGCTGGCTGGCGTCCAGCACCTCGTCCCGGTGGAGGGAGGTGAGGGGCACCTCGGCCGTGGGGGTGAGCCAGAGATCGTCATCGGCGCACTTGAAACTTTCCTCGGCGAACTTTGGCAGCTGACCCGAGCCGGTGAGGCTGGCGGAGTTCACAAGGATTGGCGGCAAGACCTCCCGATAGCCCCGCTGGCCATGCAGGTCGAGCATGAAGGCGATCAGGGCGCGCTCCAGACGGGCCGCCTGGCCGAGGAGGGTGACAAAACGGCTCTGGGCGATGCGCACGGACCGCTCCGTTTCGATCAGCTTCAGATCCTCCAGGATCTGCCAATGCTCCTTGAGAGCTTCGCCAGCGGACGGGCGGCGGGGTTCCCCCCAGAGTTTGACCACCACGTTGTCCGCTTCGCTCGTTCCAGCGGGGGTCTGGGCGGAGGGGACGTTGGGAAACTCCAGCAACCGCTCGCGCAGGCGGCGCTCGAGCTCTTTTTCTTCTTCCTCCAGCTCAGCCACGCTCCGCTTGACGCGATTTCCCTCCTCCTTCAGAGCCAACACCTCGGGATCGTCCGGGCGACCACCGGAACGCAGACGCTGACCCACCTCCCGGCCGATGCGATTGCCCTCCGCCTGCAGAGCGCTCCGCCGCTCCTCCAGCTCCCGCTCCCGAAGGGCGATGGCCTGAAGGTAGCGCAGATCTACCTCCAGGCCCCGGCGGCGGAGCTGCTCGGACATCACCTCAGGGTTTTCGCGCAGGAGGCGCTGATCCAGCACGGCCGGGTCGAAAGCTTGCGGGCAGCCTACGGGTTGGCGCGACAGCCAGGGTTTGAGCCCCGGGACCTCAGAGCACCTGCACCACCTCGGTGACTTCCGGGATGGACTCCCGCAGCTTGCGTTCGATGCCCATCTTGAGGGTCATGGTGCTGCTGGGGCAGGAGCCACAGGCACCTTGAAGGCGAACCTTCACCACAGGACCATCGATTTCCACGATTTCCACGTTGCCGCCGTCGGCCATCAAATACGGACGGAGCTCGTCGAGCACCCGTTCGACGTTCTCCAAGGTCAGGGCCCGGGGATCCGAGGTTGCCACGGGCGCGGTGGCGTCGGTGGACATGGCGGCATGCTGCAAAGTGCCTTGAGCTTAGGGAGCGCCGCGAGAGTCGCGCAGGGTCCACTGAATCTTGGCGCCCTCCCCCGCGTCCTCTCCTCGGGACGTCTCACCGGGATTCCCCCCCTGGAGTCTTCGCCACAATCCCTCCCCCTTGGCCGGGATTCTCCAGGTCCGCTGCCTAGGATCACTGCTGGAGTCCCATCATCCCCAGCCGGGACATCCCCCGCGCATGACCGCATGACCGACGTACCCGTTTCCCGGATCCGCAACTTTTGCATCATCGCCCACATCGACCATGGCAAATCGACCCTGGCGGACCGGCTGTTGCAGGAGACGGGCACCGTCGCGGCCCGCGACATGCAGGAGCAGTTTCTCGACAACATGGAGCTGGAGCGGGAGCGAGGCATCACCATCAAGCTGCAGGCCGCCCGGATGGAGTATGAGGCCGCCGACGGGCAGACCTACATCCTCAACCTGATCGACACGCCAGGCCATGTGGACTTTTCCTATGAGGTGAGCCGTTCCTTGCAGGCCTGCGAAGGGGCTCTGCTGGTGGTGGATGCCAGCCAGGGGGTGGAAGCACAGACTTTGGCGAATGTGTATCTCGCCTTGGAAAATGATCTGGAGATCATCCCCGTTTTGAACAAAATCGATCTTCCCGGCGCGGATCCTGAGCGGATCAGCAGCGAGATCGAAGCGATCATCGGCCTGGATTGCTCCGGCGCCATTCCCTGCTCCGCGAAAACGGGACTGGGGGTGCATGAAATTCTGCAGGCGGTGGTGGACCGCGTGCCACCGCCGCCGGATCGGCTGGACGAACCGCTGCGCGCCCTGATCTTTGATTCCTACTACGACCCCTACCGGGGCGTGATCGTTTACTTCCGCGTCATGAGCGGCACGATCCGACGCAAAGACAAAGTTTTGTTGATGGCCAGCGGCAAAAGCTACGAGCTGGATGAAGTGGGCGTGATGGCTCCGGATCAACGGCAGGTGGAGAGTCTGCACGCTGGCGAAGTGGGCTATCTGGCGGCATCCATCAAAGCCGTCGCCGACGCCAGGGTCGGTGACACGATCACCCTGCTGTCGGCGCCGGCGGCCGAGCCGCTGCCGGGGTACACCGAAGCCAAGCCAATGGTGTTCTGCGGCCTCTTTCCCACCGACGCCGATCAATATCCGGATCTGCGAGAAGCCCTGGACAAGCTGCGCCTCTCGGACGCGGCCCTGCAGTATGAACCGGAAACCAGCAGTGCCATGGGCTTTGGCTTCCGCTGCGGTTTTCTCGGCTTGCTGCACATGGAGATTGTGCAAGAACGCCTGGAGCGGGAGTACGACCTCGATCTGATCGTGACGGCCCCCTCCGTGGTCTACAAGGTCAACATGCTGGATGGCAGCTGCTTGATGGTGGACAATCCAGCCACCCTTCCTGATCCACAGAAACGGGAATCGATCGAAGAGCCCTATGTGAAGCTAGAGATTTACACGCCAAACACATACAACGGCACTCTGATGGAGCTCTGCCAGGAGAGGAGGGGTGAATTCATCGACATGAAATACATCACAACAGATCGGGTCACCCTGCACTACGAAGTTCCTCTGGCGGAGGTGGTGACCGACTTTTTTGATCAGATGAAAAGTCGAACCAAGGGATATGCCTCGATGGAATATCACTTGATTGGCTACCGCAAGAATGAGCTTGTGCGTCTTGACATTCTGATTAACGCTGAGAAAGCCGATCCCCTCACAACCATTGTTCATCGTGACAAAGCGTATAACGTCGGCAAGGGACTTGTTGAAAAGTTGAAGGAGTTGATCCCTCGCCAACAATTCAAGATTCCCATTCAAGCGGCCATCGGCAGCCGCGTGATCGCCAGCGAAAGCATCAGCGCCATGCGCAAGGACGTGTTGGCCAAGTGCTACGGCGGTGACATCAGTCGGAAGAAAAAGCTCCTGCAAAAGCAGGCCAAAGGCAAGAAGCGCATGAAGGCGATGGGCAAGGTGGACGTCCCTCAGGAAGCCTTCATGGCGGTGTTGAAGCTCAACCAGTAGCGCTCCATCGCCTTTCGCGGCTGTCCCCTGCCGGGAACACTTGAAGCCCGGAGAGCTTCCGTCATGTTCTCGCCTCGCTGTTTGCTCTGGCGGGCCGTTCCGCCTTGGTCCCGGACACCGCGAACGCGCCACGACTCCGCCTTTCTGATGCCCCTCGCCGCTGTGGCGGCAGGACTGTTGCTGCTCCTCGCTCTCACCATGCAAGCTCTGGCCTTGCAGGAACGTGCGCAGACCGCTGCCTTGGAACGGCTGCGACGGGAAGAGGACCTGCTGGTGTCCGCTGCCCACCATCTCCTGGCGGTTCTCAACGAGGCGCACCCCTGTCTGTTGGCGCTCCCCCAAACGCAATGGGCAACGGCGGGCATCGCGTGCGCCACCCCGGCCGATGTCGTGAGCCTGACCCTGTTGGTGGTGTGGTCGGTGCCCGTGCGCCTGCTGGCCTGGAGCCCGGGAGCGGATGGGGAGAGCGCCCAGCTGGATGTGCAGCTGGTGGCGGGCCAGGGCCGCGCGCCGCGGCACGGCAGGTTTGCCGTGCGCTTGACCGGTGCCCCTGCCCAAGCCGTGGATCTGCGCTCCCGAGAGCCGGGAGGCCTGGAGCCATGACGCTGCTGGAAGCGGTGATGGCCTCTCTCCTGTTGATGCTCGGCACATCGGCCGCGGCGCAGTTGTGGTCCCATGGCTTGCGCATCAGTGTGAATGTCAGCCAACGGGAGGAACGCCTGGATCGCTTGGAGGAGCTGCTCCTGGGGAGCGAAGGGGTGGCCCGAGAGCTGGCGGATCGTCTGGAACCCGTTGAGGATTGCCAAGCCGCCATCGCTCAGCTGTTGCCGCGCCTGCGGGCCCTCAGCCCGGAGGACACGGCCACCCTTTCTCTCCCGCCGAGCCCCGCCGGAACCCTGCATCTCCGCTGGGACGATGACGGTCTGCGCCGAGAACGGATCTTCAGCGCCTCGGTGTTGCGGCTCTGCCGGGGGGGCCGCCATGAATCGTGAACCCGGCTGGACCCTGCCGGAGGCGATGGTGGCTCTGGCTGTTCTGGCTCTGCTCGGCTCTCTCGCCTGGCGCGGGGGAGCGGAGTCTTTAGCCCTGCAGAGGCTGCAAACAGCCAGCCAGCGCGTGATGGACGGTCTGGAAGACGGGCGAATCGCGGCGTTGCGGGGGGGAAGCCCCTGCGCTCTGCGCCTCGGATCCGCGGGATGGGAGGCGCCCAATGGTTCCGGCTTGCCCGGGTGCATGGGCGTGAGGCCAGGGTTGGGTTCGGGAGTCGACCCGGGAAGGGCTGAACTCCTGCTGACGCACAACCTGCCGGATCCGGTGCGGTTCACCGCCAACGGACTGGTGCTTGATGGGGGAACGGTATGGATTCGGAGCGTTCACACCCCTTTGGTGCGCTGCGTGGTGGTGAGCTTGCCTCTCGGGGTCACCCGAGCGGGCCGAGAGGGAGCTTCTGGCTGCGAGCCGGAGATGACCCCGTGAAGGGACAAACCGCTGGACGATGTTTGCCGGCGAGTCGACGTTCGCCTGGGGAGTGGGGTTTCAGCTTGCCGGAACTGCTTTTGGCGCTGGCCCTGGGGCTGACCCTGGCGACCGTGGCGATCCAGGGACTGCGGGGGGCCAGCGAGGGAGCAGCGCGGTGGATTCTCCAGCTGCGGGAACGTCAGGTGTCCCGCCGCACCCTTGTCCTCCTGCGCCACGAATTGGGAATGGCCCGTGACTGGGTATCGGGACCCGAGTCAGGAGGGAACGCGGAATGCTCACTGGGGGGGCGGATCCCTGTCCTGAGCTTGGAGACCCGTGGACGGACCATCACCTACAGCGTTGGAGCCGCCCCGAGCAGGATCTGGCGAGGAACAGTTTTGATGCGCTGCGGACCCGCCTATGACTTGTCGGGGGGACTCAGCGAGGGGCAAGCGCTGAACCGTGTGGTCCTTGATGGACTGGACTCCACTGGCTTGGAAGTCTACAGGGAAGGGCCCAAAGTGGTGAAAATTCAGTTAAAACGCAATGTTCAGTTCCGTTCTGGAATGAGTCTCATTTTCAGGGATAGTATTTTAGCGTTAATGCCCCAAGCCTGACAACAAACGTCAGAGGCTCATAAAATTTTGTGTCTGAAGCTCTAGGCAGTGGTACCCCCCCCTTCAACACTTCGGTCGTTTCTGCGAAACTTCGATTACGGTAGAAACAGGAAACAGGGAATGACGGTGACATCACGAAGGCGAGGCGGCCTGATAACGATCCGGAGTTCGAGGTTTGGCCGAGGGGACCAAGCCTTCGTGATGCCTTTGGTCGTCCCGGCAGCCCTGCTGATGCTGCTCGGTGCGAGCACGCTGCTGAATCGCACCATTCGCAACTACTTGAGCTCGACCAGGCAGACGGACGCACAACTGGCCCGTGATGCGGCGGAAAGTGGCATGAACAGGGTGCTTAGCATCCTCAACCCGCTGGCCAAGCACAGCACCGATCCCTATGCAAGTTTTTTATTGGCGTCCCGGTGGGTACCAGATTCCGGTGTCACTTACACCACTGGCCTGACAGGGAATACCACCCAGATACGCTCAGGCTGGAGGCTGACCACCCTCTCCAGACCAGCTGTCCAGGAATTGCTCAATCGCTGTGGCCTTGCTGCTACTGGGCAACATCCCAACCAATTGCCGCCAAACAATGAAGACGGGTACAGAAACATCCTGAGCGGTGCCATCGGACCAAGGAACACAACGCTCAACACACAGTTCCGCTATTTGGTAACCAACTACGTGCCTCCGGAACGCCCTGCCTCCGACCTGCCTTGGCCATCAGAATGTGACGACTTCACATCTCTATCGGGTGGATCCGGGCAAATCTCGGTCGAAGGGAGGGTGATCCGCAATGGTCGTGTTTTGTCCACGTACACCTTGACGCGAACCATCGATGTCCAGGGTTGGCCTCTGCCGACCTTGCCCGCCAGCTGGCTCGACGGCGCCTTCCAGGCAGCTCTTCCTGGCCCGCCGGTTGGCTTGCGCATCGCTGGGGTAGCCACCAATTTGAATCGTCTGGCAATGCGATATTTCAGGAACATCACGGATCCCAATCGACCGCTTGGCATCTTGGGTTACGACGGACAGAGGGTGGCACTTCCGCAGTGCCTGAACAACTGTTTACCGAATGGTCAGCCCTTTCAAGACCAATCGATCACATCAGTTCCCCTGGAGACACGGATCCTGCCCATTGCCGATGTGATTCCAGCCAACGATGGTGACTTACCTCGCTATCCCTTCAATACCGACAGGCCGACGGCTGGGGTCACGCCACGCCAAATCAATGAGAGAAGGAACAATTATCCCTATGATGCCAACGGCGCTCTTTTTCCTGAATGCCGGGAATCCAATGACACAGATTCGAATCGTCCAGGGCAATTCAGGCCGAATGAAATTGATTGCTGGATTGAGAGCATTGGCATTCCCCGCCGCGTTGCCAGTCTGAGCTACGAGCCTATCAGTGGCGACACAAATAACGTAATGATCACGGTCAATCTCCAACCGGGCGAGGTCTTCCATGTCCTTCCTGGAAGTGAATACAGTGTCACAAACATTGACGGATGGAATGGACCCCCTCCAGTGACTTCCTTAACCGGAACAGTCACCAGCGTCTCCGGACAATCCATCGTTCTCCGAGTTCAGTCTGCGAATATTCCATCTCCACCAAGTTCTCCCCTCCCTCAAGCCAATGCAAGAATTACGCCTGCAGAAACGATCAGACTCACGGTGAATACCGATCGTCGCCCTGTCAACTTAATCATTCGTGGCGATGTTGGCGATGGCTTAGACCCCCTAACAGGAAATGTCAGCTTGAAACACAGAGTACAAGGACAAAATTATTCTCATGCTTTGAATGCTGATGGGACGGCGACGCGACGAGCCCTATGGAATCGTCTGCGAATTTTTGGACGCCAAGGTTCATCCTTAGCCTGCGCGAACAATATTGAGCAAACGTTTTTTATTCAACCTGACCGTGTCTCTGAAAGAGCTGGAGATGCCAGCCTTGGTGGCATGTTCCTATGGCTTCCACGCGGTAGATTAGTTTATGGGCCTCAAGGCGCTGCTTCTGGAACATATCCTGAACAGTTGCTGACCGTTTGGTGGCTCTGTAACCTGGACATAAGGGGCCTGGACACAGGCTTTTCAATTAGCGCCATTCCTGCCGGACGGATGGAGCTCATCACTCCACTGTTTGGGAACCAAGATGCCTTATCAGGTGTCTTGACCGGAGGATATAGTAACGCTAAAGGTGTGTTCATTCCTGACAAACGCTTCCCTGTCTATCCTTCCCTCATGCGCATCAGGAGCGCCTATTAACCATGACCTTCCGTCCTCGTCCTCCTCGGAATCAAAACCTTGATAAAGGATTTGCCATCGTTGAAGCCCTCGTTGCGGCAGGCGTCTCTGCCGTTGTCCTGACAAGTTCCATCGCGATTCTCAACCGACAGATCGCGTTTGCTTCCAACGGACGGGCAATGGCAGAGGCAAGAAGTATCATTAATCAAGATATCAGAACCCTTCGTCATTACGCTTCCCTGTGGAGCATGGAAAACAATATTTTTGTCGAAGCCAACCTGGCTGGACAGGAGTTTCCTGATGCCATGGTTTATATCTCCTCCCCTGCCTGCCGAGCTTTTTCGAGGCGAGGAGGTCTCGAAAGCTTTGCCAGATCCGACATGCCCACAACATATTCCATGTGGTTTCCATACATGCCACCAATTTGGCGGAACAATGCCGTGCTTTCATCAATTCCAGTCAATAGAACCACTGTCTATGAGTTGAGACGTCGCTATACCATCCCCACAATCACATCTGGCTCACAGGTGGGCACCAGCAGCGCACCATCGGAAGATGAAACCCCGTTCACCCTGCGGCTCACCTATACTTTGAGATCCGTTCAGAACAATCCCGACGGTTCAGTCAGTAGAACAGATCTACCCATTGAGCAGACTGCAGATATAAATCTAGTTGCCCAATATTCATGTTAAATATGACCCCCCAAAGGCTCATCATGAAAACCCCCTCTTCCCGCTTTGGAAAGCCGCCGTTAGCGAACAGCTTCTCAATAGAGGAGGCTTTCACTGTTGTGGAATTGTTGGTATTTTCATCGATTATCCTCTCTTTGAGCGCCATAGGATACAATACAATGAAGACCTTCAGTGAGGAAAGAAAATTGCGAGCTGCGGGTATAGAACTTGTTGGCTATCTCGAGAATGCCCGCACAATGGCCCAGGCGAGCAACACACCTTGCACAATAACAATTACCAATGAGAATGGAGGAGTTTTCAATCCTGACCCTTCGGCAAGTCCTAATTCATGTAGAGAGAGAGACTCAATTGTCGGATCATTGAATCTCAGTCAAGTTTCTGGCAGTAATAATCTCATCGTCGAAGTTGATTCTGGGACAGGGACAGTTCCTTTTACTTTTACACCGGAAGGGACTTCGCCTACAGGCATAACTTTTCTCATTCGTTCCTCATCCATGACCGTCGGCAGTTGGTGTGTTGACATCGAGCCTCCGCTGGCAACTGTCCGGCGAGGTTGGCGTCAGCAAGGCTCCAGAACATGCAATTACGCCATAGAGCGATGAAAACAACCATGCTTGCCCGCTCAATTGCGGCACCAAAAAACAGGAATAGTCAAAGCGTTGACGGTTTTTTTCTCGCCGATCTACTTGTCGGTGCTGCTATTGGCAGCGTTCTTGTTGCCTCTCTTGGGGGACTTGCGTTGATATCAGAAATTAAATTCAATCGTAATGCTTTAGAAAATCAAAATCTACAACTCAAGTGGTCTCGCAGCTTGTCCTTCATCAGTAATGAAGCTCAACAAGCTCGCATGATTGGCACTGTTGCATCGCTTCCTTTGGGTTATCCTTGCAGCGGAAGTATTCCAGCGAATCCCCTGGTTCTAGACGGACCTCCCAGAGCAGACAATCCAGCTGTGCCGACTTGGAGAATTGTCTATGGTGTGAGATCAAATGGAAACAATTCAACACAATGGACAGGCGTTAACAGACTCGTTCGCTGTGGACCCGCCTTTGAAGAGATAGCTCGGGACGATCAGCCACAGCAGCAAACTGCGACGTCAAATATTGTTGAAGCCGCTGTTAGTGCCAACCTTGATTCAGCTGGAGGTTACCAGGAGACGTTTATCACGGATCAACTTGCCAGGGCCGCTGATATCCCTTGCCCGACCGCCAATACCCCTGGGACTTGTAGGCAACCATTTGACGTAAAACTCTTTAGTCCGAGTGCAACAAGAGACCGATCTGCACTCGTCAACCTGTTCCTGAGTCGAGGAGACGGGAATGTTTTCCCTGAAATTTCTAGAGGACGGTTTCATATACAACTCTTTGCTTTCCGCAGCCCATCGTTTAGTCCAATTGCTGATGCACGCTGTCTCACGGCAAATGATGCCCTTGGTAATGCAGAGCCTGGCAATTTGGGCGCCTGTCAGACCTCGCGAGAGGATTCCTCTTTTCGTCGAGTTATCAATAAGTCATATAACATTCCCTTTGGGAGTGGAGATTACCGTATCAATGGGTGTGGACCAACTTGCGATGGTCCATTGGTCACAGATGTGAATGAGCTAATTTATCTGAATGCGCCATTTTCCTCCTTCCCAACGATGCAATATTCGGCGACGGACACGCGACCATGCAGTCGGCAGAGCTGTTTTCTTGGTGGAGATGCCCAATACGTGCAAATCTTTGATGGTAATGTGTTTATCTTTACCGATCGCATTGTTCGTCTTTGATGACCAGCGCTAATGATATTGAAATTCTCGAGGAAGCCATCTTGCTTGCCCGAGGACTTCAGAAAAAACAAGCTGAAATCCAGCTCCGCCATCTTGTGGCCAGGGGGATACGCCATTCCAAGGCTTTTATGGCCTTGGGTGTGCTTTGCGGAGAGCGCGGGGATCTTGAACAGCGGCGCCTCTGGTTTGAGCAAGCACGTCAGTTAGCAGAAACAGCCGGAGAACAGCCTGCATTACGGTTACTTCTCAACCAATCGATCGATTCATTAGAGCAAGGAGAACCTGACAAGGCTCTTCTATATGGCGAAGAGGCCATGAAGAACTTCCCGGAAGAGATTGAGGCTCATCTTCATCAAGCACGCTTGTATGCCAACTTAAAACATTTTCAGGAGGCTGATGTACAACTAGAAAAAGCCCGAAGCATCGCAGAAAGCCTACCTATAGACCATCCGGAAACCATCAAACGTTTGAGATTGCTTGCCCAAGCAGAGCAACACGTTGGTTTATTGGATGAAACCATAAGCACATGTAAAACGATTCTGCGACATGACCCTAATGATCTACCAGCCCTCATGATGATCAGCTTGGCTCTCATTGGGCAAGGGAGCATCGATGAAGCCATGCTTTGGTTGCTTAACGCAGTTGCTATCGCCCCAGAAGATTCCGAGGTATTGTGTTGCTATGGCACGACTCTCAGCAAACTTGGTCAATGGGACGAGGCAATACATGTTTTCCGCAAGGCACTTGAACTCGATCCAGCGCAAACGAAAGCATCTTTTGGCCTAGCCGGATGTTTGATGGAGCAGGGAATGGCCGTTGAAGCTGAGACTCTTTACAAGCAAGTTCTTAAGCAACATCCGCTTGATCACCAATGTCGCCTTGGGTTGTCCATCACACTTCGGACCCTGGGAGACGCAAAGGCTGCACTGGAGTTACAAAGTGGCTTGTTGGACGAAGCCCCGGATGACTTTGGGATTTTTTCCAGTTGGATGTTTACATCTGCAATCTGCGAAAGTATAGACCCTAAACAGATATTGGACAAAGCGCACAACTTCTGGTCTAGGTCGTGTCCCCGCGAGAGAGTTGTTAATGGGTCTGTTGCTTACATCGTCCCCAAGGAGTTACAACAGCCGCTACGCGTCGGTATTCTTTCGGGAGATATCGGCGATCATGTTGTTGGCCTATTTCTTGACTCACTGCTTCGCCATCACGACCCTAAGCGTTGCCGCCTTGAACTGCTCTCAATGCAGAGGCGTTATGATAAAGCCAGCGAAGACATCATACGCTTTTCAGATAGTTTCTACAGCCTCGAAGGCTTGACTATCGAAGCAGCGAGGCAAGTATTGCAAGAAAAAGCATTTGACCTGATCATTGATACATCTGGCTACACAAATGCTTCAGGCCTTCAAATCCTCGGCGAACGATGCGCTCCAATACAGGCCCATTACATTGGCTATCACGCCACAACTGGCATGCCCATGATGGATGCCTTTATTGGCGATCAGGAAACAGCTGCACCTGATCTCCAAAACCAATTCAGTGAAGAACTCTGGCGCCTCCCGAGAACCTGGCTGGCTTTTCCACGGAACATTGCGTTTCCAGAGGCGAACAATCTGATGGAGACCGATAGGCCTGTCTTAGGGTCTTTCAGCCAGGGCACTAAATTGACCGATACAACATTGTCCTATTGGTCAGCGGCGTTGCAGAGGGTTCCGGAGGCTGTCCTTGTGCTGAAAAGCAGAGAGCTTCGGGATCCGGCCATCCGCCAGCGCTTAGAGGAGCGCTTGGCTCACCATGGCGTCCATCCCGGTCGAATCACTTTTTTATCTCCCTTGGGCACTTGGTTTGATCATGTATTTCACTATAATTACCTTGATCTGGCTCTGGATACCACCCCCTGGAGTAGTGCCACAACAGGATTTGAAGCCCTGGCCATGGGTCTCCCCCTTGTGGCGATTCGCGGCAATTCAATGGCGTCACGAATGAGCAGTTCCTTGCTTAAAGGTCTCGGGAGATCCGATTGTATCGCACATGATCCACAAGAGTTCGGTGAAATTGTCGCCAGGCTCTGCTTTGACCTAAACGGCCTCAGGCAAGGCAAACAAGAACGACAGATCGCAACTTTCAACAGTCAACTTTTCGACGGAGCAGATCTAGCCAATCATGTCACCGATCTTCTCGTTAATCTCTCACGGACCAAAGGCAATAGTGCTCTCCCTTTGAAGGTCTAAAGGTCTGCAGATATACAAAATAAATTTTTACAAAAAATGGCAAGAATATACTTGCCATTGTTGATTATTCAATTGTAGGAGAGGGGTCGGTTAAGAAAAAAACGATTAGATCACTGCGCAAGACATTGCGCCGTCAGCAGCCACTGTAACCGTAGCCTGGGAGCCGCTACCAGCCGTGACGTTCAGGCAGCGAAGGTTCGCGACCGTACCGGACCAGGTGCCGACGACTGAGCCGCCAGAAGTGTTGCATGTGTAGTTTCCAGCAACGAAGTTCGTTGGAGCCACTGGTGCAGCACCGACTTGAGTAACGACGAAAGTGGAACACTCTTTAGCCAGGCCAACGACTTCACCAATGCGTGAACCAGCTTCCGCGGTGGAGCGGGCCTGAAGGTATCGAGGGACAGCCACTGCGGCCAGAATGCCAATGATGGCAACGACCACCATCAATTCGATCAGGGTGAAGCCCTTGGCGAGGCGCTTGCGGCGCCGGAGGCTCTCGAGGAGCAGCAACTGAGTTTTTGTTCGCATGTGCGTGACGAAACCAAGAAACACACTAACCCTCTTGCGCCGTTGGAAGTGAACCCTTGTCAGCAAATTCAAATTTTCTTCTGATTTGGCGGGCCTCCAGGCCACTGCCGAGTCTTTGTTAAGATTGCGGTTCAAATTTGCAACGATAGAAAGATTATTCTCCCTTCTTCCCCGCCGTCCTTGGCCAGCCGCATGGCCCGTTGGGGCGCCTGCATCGTGGCGATTTACGCCATTCTTGCCCTCGCCACGCCCGTCTTGGATCACTGGGGCGTTCTGCCAGACCCCAACGCCGGCCTCTCCAACCCCATAGATGCCCCTCCGTCCTGGACCCATTGGTGCGGCACCGACCGACTGGGCCGCGACGTTTGTGCCCGGACCCTGGCTGGCAGTGGCGTGGCCCTGCAGGTGGTTCTTTTGGCCCTGGGACTGGCCCTTCTGATCGGTGTTCCTCTCGGCATGGCCAGCGGTTATCTGGGAGGTCTCGTCGACCGCATTCTTGTCCTGGTGATGGACACCCTCACCACCCTGCCCGTCCTGCTGCTGTCTGTGGTGTTGGCGTTCCTCCTCGGACGGGGGCTGCCGAACGCCGCTGCGGCCCTGTGTGTGGTTTACGTGCCCCAATACTTCCGCGTGGTGCGCAACCAGACGGCCCAGGTGAAGGCGGAATTGTTTGTGGAGGCCGCTCGCTCCCTCGGCGCCGGCCCCCTCTGGATCCTGCGTCGCTATTTGTTTCGCAATGTGATCACCTCCGTGCCGGTGCTGCTCACCCTCAACGCCGCCGACGCCGTGCTGGTGCTCGGGGGCCTGGGATTTCTCGGCCTTGGTCTGCCCGAGACCGTGCCGGAATGGGGCAGCGATCTGCAGCAGGCCCTCACTTCCGTCCCCACCGGCATCTGGTGGACCGCTCTCTGGCCTGGCCTGGCGATGTTTGTCCTTGTGCTCGGACTGTCGTTTCTCGGGGAGGGCTTGGAGCAATGGCTCTCCTCCACTCCCCAGCGCAGCGGCTGAGACGCCATTCATCTCAGTCCACCCGCACGGTGGGATCGCTGAGCAGGAGGCTGGTGAGATATAACGACTGCCAAGCACCCTCCTCACGACGGTCGACCTCCGCCAAGAGCAACGACACCAGGTCGTAGGCCTGGTAGAGCTCATGCAACACAAAGACCGCCGCCTTCAGTTGATGAAGGCTCCATTGCTCGCGACGCCGAAAATCGCGCACATACACCGCATCCCCCCAGAGAGTCTGGCTGATGGGCTGGTAGGGATTCTCCGCCTTCCGAAGAGGCAGGAAGGGACGACCCTGAAGGGATGAGAACTGGAGGAACGCGAAGCCCTGGCTGCGTAAAAAGGCATCCACATCGGACATGAGGGGCTGGCCCGCATACAGCTCCACAAACTCCACCTCGCATTGCACCACGGTCACCTCCGCCAGGGTGGCCAGGCCATGGCGCAGCACCATCAGCTCCGCTCCCTGAACATCCAGCTTGAGGAAATCCACCGGCCGCACCTGCGACAGGTCATCCAGGCGGCTGGTGCGCAGCCGTTCCCGTCGTTCCACCCGCATCAGATCCCCGAGAAACGGGAACAGATCCACCGTGCTGGTCTCCGGAGGGAAGAGGGACGAGGTCATCGGCGCGTTGGTGACATGGAGGGTGTGCTCCTCTCCATCCCCGAGCGCCACGGGGAGATAGCGCACGCGGCCGTCCCAAGCCGCGACCCGCTGGTTGAGGCGTTCGCAATCCTCTGGCGACGGTTCGAAGCCGATCACCTCCGCACAGCCTTCCCGGGCCCAGCGCACCCAGGGATCAAGGGTGTCGCCCACGGCCATGGCCCCCACGTCCAGGCAGCGGACCGGACGCTCCAGGCCCAGAGCGTCAAACCATGGTCGAGACGCCGGCCCCTCCGGCTCGGAGGCCTCCGGGAAGCGGGCTTGCACCATCCGCAAACGCTCGGCCATGGCCGGTGTCGCCAGGCCCAGGGCGCTCAGCCGACGCAAGCGCGGCAAGGCGGCGGGCCCGGTGAAGAAACTGGAGAAGCTGCCGAAACACTCCAACGCCTCCAGAGCGGCGGACTCCAGCCACTCCGTCGGCCTGCCGCCCGGATCGATGGCGTCATAGGCGGGATGGGGAGCCAGAAACGCTTCGTTGCCATCCAACGCCCCCTCCTGCTGCAGCTGGTCCAAAAGCTGGCCCAAGGCCTCCACGGCCCGTTCCCGTTCCCCGAGCTCCAAGGCCACCCGGGCCAGAGAGGCGTAACGCCCAAGCGACCCCTCCACCCGGCAGATCTCGCGCAATCCCCGCTCCGCCCGCCGCAAGGCGGCCAGGCGCACGGCGAGGGGCAGGTCGCGCGACCGAGCGGTGGTCCAGGCCGCGATCGCCGCCTGGTGACGGGCCGCCGCGGCCCCCTCCACCGGGGCCTCCATCGGGTGGGCCGCCGCGTCAGTCGCGCCGTCCTCCACCACCAACCAGCCGCCCGCCGCGAGGGCCGCCACCCGGTCGGGCTTGGCGGCGAAAAGATTGAGGAGATACCCGTCGACCCCAGCGGAGAGCGCCTGGGGCACCAATGCCGGCAAGCCCGGCACCAGGCGGAAACAGCGATAGCCCAGGGCCTGGAAGCGCTCCACAAGCTCCAGATGGAGTCGCGTGCCCTCCTTGATCTCAAACATCACCAACGGCGAGGTCTCGCGGAAGAACCGCCGCCCCCCCTCCAAAATGCGCATCTCCTCGCCCTCCGCATCGATCTTCACCAGGTCCACATCCGCCCAGCCGAAGGCGTCCAGGCAGGCGTCCAGGGTCGTGACAGGCACCGCTTCCCCCGGCACGTCGGGAGGAGGTGAGGCGGATGAACCGCCGGGCGCCAGGCTGTTCAGCTCGGATTGTCCGGGCGTGCGCAACCAGGCGGTGCCCTCATGGTCGGAGAGAGCCTGACGCTGCAAGCGCAGCCAAGGGGTTTCGTTGGCCGCGATGCTGGCGGCCAGGTGGCGGGCGGTATCGGACGCCGGCTCAAAGGCCCAGACCGCACCGGTCGGCCCCACCCGTCGGGCCAGGCTCAAGGCGTAGACGCCATGGTTGGCGCCGATGTCGATCACACGCTGGCCGGGTTGAACAAGGTGGCGGAGAAGGTTCAGTTCATCCTCAAACCAATCCCCCTGCTCCCGCAGCACATAAGTGGTCAGAAACGCATTGGAGTCCGGCACCGAGATCAGCGTGCCATCGACGAGGCGCAGGGTGGCTGGCGACGGTGCCTCGTCGTTCGCGGCGGTCGGGACGGCCATGGGACATGCTTTCTCCAGGCCAGCGTATGCGCCTCGGGCAAGGCTTGGACAGGCCGTTCATCGGGTGGTTCACGTTGTGTCGGCCGTTGTGGCTCCAGCCCTTCGGCGCCTGGTCGTGTGCATTGCCACCGCGAGGGAGCGGGTGGCCTGTTTAGGGTTTTGCTTTGAAACTCGCGCCCATGCCCTGGTGGATGGATCTGCTCCTGCTGGTGGTGGGCTTGACCCTCTGGCTGCTGGGCGACAACCACAGTGACGACGTGATCGGCCTGCTGGAGAAGATTCTGGGCGTGGCGGCCGTGATGGTGGTGCTCCTTGGCGGCCGCTGGCTTGTGTTGGAGGTGGCCACTCTGGGCCTGGCCCTCTGGCTGCCCAGCGCGGCGCGGTTTGAGCAGGGTCCCCGCGGTTGAGGGTCAGCACCGCATCCGCAGGGTGCGCGGCAAATTTTCCTGGATGGCGCCTTCCCCGTCCAACGGGGGATAGGGGCGCCCCTCCCGTCGGCACCAGGCGGCCACTTCGGGGTACGCCCACTCAAACAGCAGGGCGCGGTGGCGCTCCGCTGGAACCCCCTCCCCCCGCTCCGGCAGCAGGCCCGCGGCCCGCCGTTGGCGCAGCGCCTCGAACAACAGGGTGGCCGCCGCCACGGAGACATTCAACGACTGCACCATGCCGCGCATCGGAATGAACACCGCCTGGTCGACCAGGGCTGCGGCCTCCGCGCTCAAGCCCCATTTCTCCGCTCCCAGCACGAAGGCCGTGGGACCCGTGTAATCCGCGTCCCCGTAGTCGATCGCTTCGACGCCAAGGTGGGTGCCCACCAGCCGGTAGCCCCGTTCCTTGAGGGTGGCCATCGCGGCGGTGATCGACGCGTGCCCATGAAGCGGCACCCACTTCTGACTGCCCTGGGCCGTGCTGTTGAACGTGGGCGGGCGACCATGCCGGCAGACGGCATGGGCCTCCAGGACCCCCACCGCATCGCAGGTGCGCAGGATGGCGGAGAGGTTGTGAGGCTTCTCCACCTGCTCCACCAGCACGGTCAGGTCCGCCATGCGCCGATCCAACACCGTGCGCAGACGCTCGAAACGGCGGGGCAGCAGAGCCATGGAGCAACCTCTTGCGGACGCATCGCAGACTGAATCCTGCCCCCCCGGCGCCGCTCTCATCCCCCCATCGCCGCTCTCATCCCCCCATCGCCGTGACGCTCAGCTTTGATCAGCGCGTTTACGCCCTGGTGGCCCAGATCCCTCCCGGCCGTCTGGCGACCTATGGCCAGGTCGCCGAATGGATCGGCGCCTGGGGCTGCGCCCGCCAGGTGGGCTGGGCCCTGCGGCGTCTCCCCCTGCCCTCCGACCTGCCCTGGCATCGGGTGGTGAACGCCCGGGGGTGCGTCAGTCTCAGCGTGGCCCGGGAAGGCAGCGACTGGATTCAGGCGGAGCTCCTGCGCCAGGAGGGAATCCCGGTGGATGGGGAGGGCCGGCTGCCCCTCAGGCCCTTCCTCTGGTCCGGCCCCGCGGAGGAGGGGGCGCCGCGGCGCTAGGACGGAGTGTCACCGTTGCACACGCCCTTGGGGACAGCGTCCACCCCCCTGTCCACGGCCAGCGGACTGGCCCCCCGCCGCCTGGCCTGGAGCGTGTTGCAGGCCGTGGCTGCCGGCGCCTGGGCCGATGCCGCCCTGGAGCGGGCCCTGCGGCGCAGCCCCCTGCCCGCCCGTGATCGGGCCCTGGCCACGGATTTGGCCTATGGCGCCATCCGCCAGCGGCGGCTGCTGGATGGCTGGATCACGGCCCGAGGGCGCGTGGCGGCGGAGCGGCAACCGCCCCTCCTGCGCTGGCTGCTCCACGTGGGGCTCTACCAGCTCCTGTTCCTGCGACGGGTGCCCGCGTCCGCGGCTGTGAGCACCACCGTGCAGCTGGCGCGGGAGGGCGGCCTGGAGCGGTTGGCCCCGGTGGTGAACGGCCTGCTGCGATCCGTGCTGCGCCAGCGGCAGGAGTTGCCGGAGGGCGCCGAACCCTGGCGGGGGCTGCCCCTTCCCAGCGACCCGGCGGAATCGCTCGCCCTGCGCCATTCACTCCCCTCCTGGCTGGCCCGCGACCTGCTGACCTGGCGTGGCGCGGAGGGAGCGGAGGTGTTCGGGAGGGCGGCGAACGCGCCCGCCCCCTTCGACCTGCGGGTGAACCTCCAGCGCACGGATCCCGCCACCTTGATCCGCCAGCTGGCGGAAGCTGGCCTGCGGGCCGAACCCCTGTCCGATCCGCCAGAGGGGATCACCCTGCTGGATCGTCCCGGCGATCCTCGCGCCCTGCCGGGCCATGCCGAAGGTCACTGGAGCGTGCAGGACCGCCAAGCCCAGCGCATCGTGCCCCTCCTCGATCCGCAGCCCGGCGAACAGATCCTCGACGCCTGCGCCGCCCCCGGTGGCAAGGCCTGCCACTGCGCGGAACGGATGGGGGATCGGGGAGAGGTGTGGGCGGTGGATCGCTCAGCGGCGCGGCTGGAACGGCTGCGGAGCAACGCCGAGCGGTTGGGCTTGAAGGCGGTGCGCCCCCTCGCCGCCGACGCCACCGAACTGTTGGCGCCACAACCCGGGTGGCGGCAGCGCTTTGATCGCATCCTGCTCGACGCGCCCTGCTCCGGATTGGGCACCCTCTCCCGCCACGCCGATGCCCGCTGGCGTCAGACGCCGGCCACGGTGAGCGAGCTGGCGGCGCTGCAAGAGCTGCTGCTGGAACAGTTGGCTCCCCTCCTGGCGCCGGGCGGCCGCTTTGTGTATGCCACCTGCACGGTGCACCCGTTGGAAAATCAGGACCGGGTCACCAGGGCCCTGACCCGCTTGGGGCAGTGGCGGCTGGAGCGGGAGACGCAGTGGTGGCCGGGAGCTGGGGCAGGGGATGGTTTTTACGCCGCCCTGTTCACGGATCAGGGAGCGGGTGGAGGCGGTGGGGGCGGGATGGACACAGGGAGCGGCGGAGGTGGCAGCGGTGGGG